>Ga0073930_1000211_pt1 | contig 98639 bp, 96 predicted proteins | sample DewCreD2012metaG_5_FD_76968 | JGI IMG/M metagenome (GOLD analysis project Ga0073930, IMG submission 76968) | Hot spring sediment bacterial and archeal communities from British Columbia, Canada, to study Microbial Dark Matter (Phase II) - Dewar... ...
CGCACTTGGGCTACCGCACCAACGGTCGGCCACCGGCCGCGATGTTCTGGGGCGTGGCCTGGAGGGGAGAGGATGAACAGAGCGCTCATGTGTGATGTGTGCACACCATTCCGAAACTGGACACTCTAGGGGCCTTTTTATGTGCCAGCAATGGGGATGGGCTTGCATCGGGTCTCGCCCTCAAAAACCGGCAAGCGACTCGGGAGTAATCCTTGAGTTAGGAGCGAACCTAATTAGGAAGCCTTGAGTGAGCACTCGCCCTTGACGAACCCCATCTCTCATCTTCGCCTTGTTGGGCAGCGAAACTATTCCCATTGCATTCCACGCCGAAACCCGGCAGGACGTCGGGTTAGATCGACCATTCCCATAGAGCAAGTGCTCGTCTTGCTCAATACGGTATAGACGGAGAGACGGACAGTGAGATCGAGTTGACCCAAGTCCGAACTTTTCTGGACGAAGAAGGCGCACTTAATCCTCAGTCCCTTGGGCTACCTCCGAAAGCCAATACCTGTTAAAACGATTGAAAATAATGGCCGAGCCCAAAAACCAAAGAACCGTTCTGCCCCAGCGAAAAGCTAGTGGGCGGCTTGCATCCACCCAGCATCGGCACTCGTTCCTCATGTCGCCACCTGGCATCGCTTTCTCAGCAACCCATCCCACTCGTCGTCTTTCAGCTCGCTCATCGGAGGAACCCTGCACAACCCTGCACGGGGAGCGCTTTACGATGTGATTCTCTCAATCCTTCCGAGAGTTGTTGTAACACCGCGGGCCGTTCCATGGTGGGCTTGGTCTGGGGGTTCGGTTGGCATCTGTGATCACTCAGACTTTCCGGAAAGGGATTCTCATGAAAATTCGGCCTTTCACCTGACGCGGCGAAAGCTATGGGAATCGTACAGGAGGCACAGGGTCTATGTGCCAGCTGCCGTCTAAGCCACACAGGTCGCAGAATTCTTCCGGTAGCACTCCGCCATGTGACGGCGCAGGTCGCCGTCACCCTCAACATTACCTTCCCTTGCTCCGCATGACCATTGCACTCCCGATTGCCAAACTCAGAAAAGCAGGCACCATCGAGTACACCTGTAGAGCCAGTAGAAATGCATTAAAGGGAGAAAAGGCAACGTTCTCCCTCCAGACCAGTTGAGGCAGAGCAGCAGCGCCAAAAGCCCCAGCAATCAGGGAGACCGCAGAAAACATCGCCCCGAGAAGGAAGTGATCCCGTGCATGAGGAGAGAGTTGCTGCCCAAGTCCCACAATTGCTCCGATGACCGCCAGGACGATGCTCCCAGCAGTAATCCCAGTCGCAACAGCACCTGAGAGAGCTGAGGCTGCCAGCGATCTCTCCTCGGGGCCCCGAAGACGTGTCTGCTCCTCCTCTGATACTTTCAGCGGTTCACGCCACGAAGAGGCCACGTCCAGGAAAAAGAACAGGACGAAGACTATGTATATGGTGAGAAACAGATATCCTTTGCAAGTCATCTTGGTTTCATCACCACCCGTCCCCTGAATCATCTCAACAGATCATTGATCCGAAGATACTGTTCGATATCCTGGCTCACCAAGTCTATCTCACTTAGATCCCGAAGAGCGAGAAACCGGCTTGTTAGGCGCCCCACTATTTGTTCGCGCCTTTGAGGGCTCCCGTACGCACCAACCAGAAGGCGCTCCCTTGCCCGCAAGATCTTCTGTTTGTTGGCGTTAGATTTCGGCCTACATCCAGGAAGCGGGTAAGAAAGAATGCAGATAACCGCTTCGTAGGTCTGATCCGTGGGCATTGTTCCCTTTTCTCTCGCCCAGTGCCTTGCAATGACATCAACCCCCGCAAGCAGATCAACGTACAACAACTGATCGCTGAGAACCTTTGATCGCAGAATCGAGAATAATGCAGAGGATTTGATGCGTGGAGCGAGATTGAGTGTTTCTGCGACTCGCTGTAAACTCTCAGGCAGCAGGTGCGGCCTAAAGCGGTCAGTGGGAGCGAAGTTGGTGATGAATGGAGTGGTTGGTGCCAAGGCCAGAAATGGGACCGCTATCACAATGATAACCCCCAAGGCACTAGGCGACGGCCTCAACATCTGGGATTCCCCTCCCCTCGGATAGTGCGGTAGATCTCAAGTTACGCTAACCTTCAGCGAGTAGCGAGTGGGCTCCTTCTGAAAGCGTGGAAGGGCGATGGTTAGCAAGTCGCTGTTGGGAATCGTGGCGAACCGGGTCGTTGCTGTCGCGAGCCTCTCCCACGGACTAGGCTGCGCGAACAGGTAGATGGGAAGGGAGGCTTCCAGTGGGCTGCGTGCCAAGTACGCGGGACGAGCCCTTAGGGATCCACGCCGACACTACTAACAGTCGCAAGGGGACGAGGGTTCCCCGAGGCTCGCGTCCGGAGTGCTTGCATGTCGACCTCTGCATCCTTGCACCCGAAGCGAAGCCTGACCGATGGCTTATCTGGCGAACAACACGCCATGAGCGTCTTTGAGAAGCGAGGTTGTTTTCGGTGTCACCGGCAATGGAAGCGGAACGAGACTCTTTCCTCTTCCCCTGAACAGGCTTAGCCGGGCTAGAATTGTGCGAGCACCGTGCTGCTCGCGGTCACGTCGACCCGCTGTCCCCGGCGCGCCACCTCCAGGAGGTGGACCTGCGCCATCCCGGCTGCCTCCCGCACCCACGCCAGCCGGCGCCGGTCGGGCGTCCAGACCGGCTCCGCGCCAGCCTCGCCCCGTCGGTCAGGCGGCGGGGACGGGGAGCCGGTGAAACCGACCAGAAAGATCTGTGCGGCTCCGGGCGGCACGGATAGGACGGCGAGTTGCGGTGGCAGGACCCCGTTGGCCCCTGTGCCGGCCCCCGCCCCGGCCGCGGCGAGCCAGAGGGCGCACCCGGCGAGCGCCCCGAGCATCGCCCTCCTCCCGGGCCGGGGCTGTCACCGCCTCGCCTACATCCCGATCCGAATCGCGATCGTGAGCACGCCCAGCAGCAAGAGGATGCTGATCACGATCAGGGGATCCATGCAGCGCCTCCTCCATCACGCCGGCGGCGTGAGCCCCTGCACATCTCGCACAGGGCTGGCGCTGACCTACACCCGGCGCACCTTCCAGATGTTCTCCGCCGGCCAGCGCCGCGCCCACTCGAGCGGGACGAAGTCGTCGTAGGTCGTGACGGCATCGGCGGGAGGCCGGAGCTCGACCAGGTCCTCCACCACCAGCCCGTGCCGGCGGAAGAGGCGGATCCACTCCCCGTAGGGGAGCTGGTACTCGACCGACTCCTCGGTCTCGAACCGGCCGAGCTCCCAGTAGGGCAAGTGCAGGCGGTCGGTCACCTGGTCCTCCGCGTCCAGGCACAGGTAGACGAGCGGGCTCGTGATGTTGAAGGCCAGCAGCCCGCCCGGACGGAGGACGCGGGCCACCTCCGGCACGGTGCGCCACGGGTCGGCGAAGGACATCGCCCCGTGGTCGGAGAGGACGATGTCGAACGTCCCCGCCCCAAAGGGGATGGCTTCGGCGCTCGCCAGCACGAGCGGGACGCGCACGCCGGCCTCCGCCATCAGCCGGCGGGCGTGCTGCAACTGCCGGGGCGAGGCGTCCAGGCCCACCGGGCGGGCGCCGCGCTGCGCCAGGAAGATGGACCACTGGGCGGCCCCGCACCCCAGCTCCAGGACGTCACGCCCGCGCACGCCGCCCAGCACTCGCACCGCGTCCTCGGGGATGGACCAGACCCCCCAGGCGAGCGGCCGCGTGTTCAGCTGCGGCGCGTGCTGCGCCTGGTAGCGGTCGCTGACGCGGTCCCAGTAGGCTCGGTTCTTGCGGACCTCACGCCGCCCCACGCCGACCGACCCTGTGGCGCTGCCGTCCCGACCCCGCCGGCGCGTCCCTGGCCCGCCAGCCCCCACCGACGGCGGCCGGCGGCTCGCCACGCCCCCGGCCGGAGCGCTACGGCGTGCGCGGGGCCGGGGTGGCCAGGGTCGCCTCCACGCTCAGCTCGACGTTGCCCTTGAGCGCCTGCGAGATGGGGCACTGCTCCTTGGCAGCCTCCGCCACCTCGCGGAACCGCGCCGCGTCGCCGTTGGGCACCCAGCCGGTGACGGTCAGGTGGCTGCGCGTGACGCGCCAGGCCTCGCCCACCCGGTCGAAGGTGACCGCCGCCGAGACCTCGAGCCGCTCGGGCGGCATCTCCGCCCGGGCGAGCCGGCCGGCCAGGGCCATGGCGAAGCAGCTCGCGTGCGCGGCCGCGAGCAGCTCCTCGGGACTGGTCTGCCCCGCCTCCGTGGTCTCCGCGCGGGTGCGCCAGCTCACCGGCAGGTCGCGGAAGCTGCCGCTGGTGCCGGCGCTCACCGCACCTCTCCCGCTCATCAGGTCCCCCTGCCACACCACCGCCGCCTGGCGGACCTGCGCCATCCGCTCACCTCCTCCGAGCCGTCACGCCGAGGTCGTCGGCACACGGCCTGAGATGCCAGGCGGCCGCGCGCCGCTTCCCCGCGCGGCCGCCTCCATGGAGGATGGTACCGCCTAGAGCTGCCGGACGACTACTGAGGCCGGAGGCGAGAGGATGCCGTTGAAGCGGGCCCGGACGGTGATGCGGTAGAGGGCGCCGGCAATCCGCACGCTGGGGCGCACCGGGTAGGTGAAGAAGCCGGAGGCGTCGGCCACGACCTCAGATGCGCTCAGGGGGAACTGCAGGCCGAAGACTTCCAGCGTCACCTCGACGCGCACGACCGCTCCCGGCAGGGTCCGCCCGACCACGGTGAACTCCCCTGCGGCGATCTGCGTCCCGTCCGGCGGGAAGAGGATCTGCGGTGCGGTGGGGAACTGCCGGACCGGCGGCTGAATGCCCGGCGGGACCACGCCCGGCGGGGGCTGGATGCCCGGCGGGACGGTCACCGGCGGCTGCACCCCAGGCGGCACGATGATGATGGGCCCCCGACCCTTGCGGCGACCGAAGCGGATCTCGCGGGCCAGGATCTGTCCGTTGCCGAGGAGCTGTCCCTCGACCTCCGCCCACTGGCCGACCCGCAGCCAGCTCCCCAGGTGGATGAAGACCACGGCATCGTCATCGTCGTCATCGTCGTCGAAGCCGGCCCTGACCTCGACGCGCGGGTGCAGGCGCACCGCCCAGAAGCGGTCCTGGCCCGGGCGGATCTCCTGCAGGAGGAAGGCCCGCTGGTGGTGGGCCACCGCCACGATGACGCCCTCGACCTCGAACGACTTGCGGTCCTTGCCCTCGTGGTGCGCCCGGGCCGGGACGGCCGGCACCGCCAGGAGGACCGCACAGGTCAGGAGGATGGCACTGAGGCGTCGGACATCCATGCGCGACCCCTCCCCTTCGGGGAATAGCCTGTTCACCTGCCGATACGTGAAAGTTCTGGCAGGGGTTCTCAGGGGGCGCGGCAGAGGGCCCCGGGGGAGGGCATGGCGGTGAGAGAGGAGCGGGACGTCGTCATCGTCGGCGGCGGCCACAACGGCCTGGTGGCGACCGCCTACCTGGCGCGGGCGGGGCTGCGGGTCACCGTGCTGGAGCGCCGCCCCCTGGTGGGAGGGGCGTGCGTCACGGAGGAGGTCTGGCCGGGGTACCGGGTCTCCACGGCCGCCTACCTCTGCGGGCTGCTCCAGCCCCGCATCGTGCGGGACCTGCAGCTGGCCCGCCACGGCTACCAGATCCTGCCCAAGGACCCGGCCTTCTTCAGCCCCTTCCCCGACGGGCGCTGGCTCTTCATCTGGCGGGACGAGCACGCCACGGTCCGGGAGATCGCCCGCTTCTCCCGGCACGACGCGGAGCGCTACCCGGCCTACGAGGCCCTCATGGCGCGGCTCGGCGCCTTCGTCGAGCCGTGGCTGCTGCGGACGCCACCCGACATCGTCCGGCGCCGTCCCGCCGACCTCCTGGCGCTCGCCGCGCTGGCCCTGAAGGCCCTGCGCCTCCCCGCGGGCGACCTGCCCCACGCGCTGCGCCTGCTCACCCGGAGCGCGGCCGACTTCCTCGACGGCTGGTTCGAGTCGCCGGAGCTGAAGGCGGCACTGGCCACCGACGCCGTCATCGGCGCGCGCGGCGGGCCCTCCACGCCGGGGACGGGCTACGTCCTGCTGCACCACACCATGGGCGTGGCGGCGGGCAAGCGGGGGTTGTGGGGATTCGTCCGCGGCGGGATGGGGGCGCTCAGCGAGGCCATCGCTGCGGCGGCGCGCGCCCACGGGGCAGAGGTGCGGACCTCCGCTCCCGTAGCCGGGATCCTCGTGCGCGACGGGAGGGCCGAGGGCGTCGTCCTCGCTTCCGGCGAGGAGGTGCGCTCGCGCGCCGTCGTCTCCAACGCCGACCCCAGGCGGACCTTCCTGCAGCTGGTCCCGCCTGCCGCGCTGCCCGAGGCTTTCCGGCGGGAGGTCGAGGCCATCCCGATGGCGGGGGTGGCGATGAAGATCAACCTGGCGCTGCGGGGCCTGCCGACGTTCACCGCCGCGCCTTCGGCAAGCGCCGGGACGGGGCGCGGCACGCCGGGACCGCAGCACCGGGCCACCATCCACATCGGTCCGTCGATGGCCTACATCGACCGGGCCTGGGAGGACGCCCGCGCGGGGCGCCCCTCGGAGCACCCGTTCTGCGAGGTGACCATCCCCACGACCTACGACGAGACGCTGGCGCCGCCCGGCCGCCACGTCATGTCGGTCTTCGTCCAGTACACTCCCTACCGGCTGCGCGAAGGGACGTGGGACGCGCTGAAGGAGGCCTATGCCGACCGGGTGGTGGCCACCCTGGCGGAGTACGCTCCCGACCTGCCGGACCTGATCGAGCACCGGCAGGTGCTCTCGCCGCTCGACCTGGAGCGCACCTTCGGGCTGACGGGCGGGGACATCTTCCACGGGGAGATGACGCTCGACCGCCTCTTCTGGATGCGGCCGCTGGCGGGGTGGGCGCAGTACCGCACGCCGGTGCGGGGCCTGTACCTGTGCGGGGCGGGGACGCACCCGGGCGGGGGCGTCATGGGGGCGCCGGGCTACAACGCCGCCCGGGAGGTCCTGCGGGACTTCCGCCGCGGCCGCCTGCCCAGGCGAGCCCGGTGAGCGCCGGGCCTGTGCTAAAGTTATGTAGTGCGGCCAGGTCATGCGGGCCCGTAGCTCAGTGGATAGAGCAGGGGACTCCTAAGCCTCTGGTCGGGGGTTCGATTCCCTCCGGGCCCGCCAGCCCCCGTCTACCCAGGGGTTTCGCGATTTCGCCCCTCGCCAAACCGGACGAACAATCCCCTGCTCACCCCCTGCGCGAAGCCGTCGAGGCGTTCTTGCTGACGAAGCCCGTTGCTGGATGCATGCACCGAGGCCACCCTGCGTTCCTCCACCCTATCTCCCAACCCAACATGGTTCCCCTCTGAAACAGTCTCGCCAATGCGACGATGACCACGGACGTGTCCGGTTCGGCCCGGCACATCGTCCTAAGATGCTCCCTGAACTCGGAGACTGACGCAGGCCATGAATTCACTAGCCGACACTGGGGGAGTTGGCCAAAACCCGTCAGAAAGTCGACGGTGGCCATCACCCCGGCGGCATAGCCACCCTGAGTGTCCGCGGCCGCCCGTCTGGGCGTGGTACGCCACCACCTCGACTACTCCCTCCGCTGGGCAGAGCAGGGGCGGGCGCGCCTCAACGCCGCCGACGCGCAGGCCTGGAACGATCTCCTCGCGCGCGACTACGGCAACCTTCGCGCGCCGCTGGCGGCCAGTGGCGGGGCGCCGGTGGAGACGCGCGCCAAGTTCCTCCACGCCAAGGCCGCCTTCACCCCCGAGGAGAGCGCATCCGGGCGCTGGAGGAGGAGAGCGTGCGCCTGGCCCGCCTGGCGGGCGACGCCGAGACGCTGGCCCGCTCGCTCCGCACCCTCGGCTTCCTGCTGCGGACCCGGGACCCTGACCGGGCCCGCGCCCTCGTCGCCGAGAGCCTGCAGATGGCCGCACAGGCTCAGGATCACGTCGCCCTGGGTTACGCCCTCCAGGTGAGCGCGCTGCTCGCCGCCGATGGCGGTGACCATGTCCGTGCCGCGCGGGTGCTGGGGGCGGCCGAGGCGCACCTCGAGACCCTGCGGCTGCCCCCCGAATGGGTCGCAACCGATCAGACGGCCGTGGGGCGCGCCATCGTGACGATCCTGCGCGCGCTGGGGCGTGACGCCTTCGGGGCCGCCTGGGTGGAGGGCCGGCGGATGCCCCTGCCCGTGGTGGTCGACTACGCCACGGGACGCCTCACCCTGCCGGAGCCCGCGTCCGCCCCCGCAGGGGGCGAGCCCGACCGCCCCCGGCTCAGCCCACGGGAGTGGGAGGTGGCCCGGCTGGTCACCCGGGGGCTCTCCAACCGCGAGATCGCCCGCACCCTGGTGATCAGCGAGCGCACGGTGGACGCCCACCTGCGCCACATCCTGGACAAGCTGGGGTTCACCTCCCGCACCCAGGTCGCCGCCCGGGTGGCCGTGGCCGACGCCGCCGCGCCCGCTTCCTGAGGCGTCCCGCACAGGATAGGCACCCGAATCGGTGATTTCACCGATGGCAGGGGCCCCCACCCGCCCCTACAGTGTCTCCATCACGACGAGGAGGTGCAGCGATGAAGCGGCGAGTGCTGATCACGGCGCCGGCGCTGGTGCTGGTCGTGGCCGGCACCCTCTGGGCGCAGGGGGTCTCCGGGCCGGTGGGGCTCAGGACGACCACGGTGCTCCAGACGACGACCACCGCGCACGGGCAGCCCCTGCAGTTCCCCCTGTTCCGGAACCAGTTCACCGGCGTGGACGGGATCAACAACGGGTCCGTGCCCATGCGGGCCTGGGTGGTCTTCGCCGGCGAGGAAGGGACGCCGCCGACCGTCCGCCCGTGAGCAGCGGGCCGTCGATCCCGGAGGAGGCGGGGAGGGTCATGCACACGGAGGCGGTGCTGGAGAGCCTGCGACGCTGGAAGGAGCAGCCCGACCAGGCGCAGAGCCAGACGACCGTGACCGCGCGCGCGGACGGGACCCAAGCGGTCATCGAGGCGGGGCCGTTCTCGTGGCGCGCCGACCTTCCCTCCGCCCTCGGCGGGGCCCACCAGGCGCCCAGCCCGACGGCGCTCCTGCTCGGAGCGCTGGCCGGGTGCGCCGTGGTCTTCCTCCGGGACACGCTGGCGCCCCTGCTCAACGTGCCGGTGACCGACGTGCGCGCCACCGTCCGGGGCCGGGCAGACTTCCGCGGTCTGCTCGGCCTGGACGGGGTGGCCCCGGACCTGACGGACCTGACCCTGGAGATTGAGGTCACCTCGCCCCGGGCGGAGCGGGAGGTCCACAGCCTGGTGCAGGCGTGGCTGGAGCGCTGCCCGGTCTACCTGGCGCTGCTCACGCCGATGGCGGTGGACACGCGGGTGGCGATCCGGCAGGGGTAGGTGTCGTGTCGTCGAGGGCGCGCGCCACCAGCTCCGCGACGTCCATGGGCCGCGGCCTGGCGTCGCCCGAGAGCTGGGCGACTCCGTCCTCGAGCATGAGCATGCAGAAGGGGCAGGCCGTGGCCACGACCGCCGCCCCTGTCGCCGCCGCCTCCTGGGCCCGGGCGACGTTGATGCGCTCGCCTGGACGGTCTTCCATCCAGTACCGACCCCCTCCGGCCCCGCAGCAGAAGGACCGCGGACCGGAGCGGGCCATCTCCACGCGCCGTCCGCCGAGCGCATCCAGCACGCGTCGGGGCGCCTCGTACTCGCCGTTCACGCGGCCCAGGTAGCAGGGGTCGTGGAAGGTGACGGAGCCGGACCGGCCTGCGGGGGCGACGAGGGTCGGCAGGCGCCCCTCGCGCTGGAGCTGCGCGATCAGCTGGGTGTGGTGCAGGACCTCGAAGGTCCCGCCCAAGTCGGGATACTCGTGCTTGAGCGTGTTCAGGCAGTGCGGGCAGGTCGTGACGATGCGCCTGACGCCGTACCGCTGGAGCGTCTCGATGTTCTGCCTGGCCAGCTGCTGGAAGAGGTACTCGTGCCCCATCCGCCGCGCCGGATCCCCCGTGCACCGTTCCTCCTCGCCGAGGACTGCGAAGTCCACTCCGGCGGCCCGGAGGATCCGGGCCAGCGCCCGGGCGATGTGGTGGTTGCGCTCGTTCAGCGCGGTGGCGCAGCCCACCCAGTAGAGCACCTCTGCAGACCCCCGTTGCGCCAGCTCCTGGACGTCGGGCAGATCCTGGTACCAGGCCCGCCGCGAGATGGTGGCGCCGCGGAACGGGTGGGCGCGGTCCTCGAGGCCCACCAGCGCCGTCTGCGCGGTCTCGGGGAGCTCGCCGACCTCCATCACCAGGTGGCGGCGCAGGTCCACGATCTTCTTCACGTGCTCGATCTCCACCGGACACGCCTCCACGCAGGCGTAGCAGGTGGTGCAGGCCCACAGCGCCTCGGGGCTCACCGCCGCGGGCACGATGGGCTCGGCGAAGGGGGCTCCGCCCGCGGGGGGCATCGCCTCCCCACGGCCGGCCCGCCCGGCGGCCCGCAGGCGGGGAAGCCAGCGGGTGACGGCGGGGGCCGGTCCGGTCGCAGACATGTGCGCCTGCAGGTCGAGGATGATGGCCTTGGGGTTGAGTGGCTTGCCGACCGCATAGGCCGGACACGCCGCCTGACAGAGGCCGCACTCCGTGCAGGCGTCCAGGTCCAGCAGGTCTTTCCAGTGAAACTGGCCGAGCGTCCTGACCCCCAGCGTGGTGGCCGACTCCAGGTCCATCGGCTGGAGCCGGCCGCGGGGAGCCAGCTCGCGGAAGAAGATGCTCGCCGGGGCGAGGAGCACGTGCCGAAGCTTCGTGTAGGGGAGGTAGGCGATCCACCCGAACGCCAGCACGAGGTGGAACCACCAGAGGAACCGGTGGACCGCGGTCTGCGCGTCCTGTGACGAGAGGCCGAGGGCGGTCAACCCCCATCCGGTGGCGGCACCGACCGGGGACCACATCGCCCACGGGTCGTCCGTGGCGACGATGCGCAGACCCTCCAGCATGAACCCCGTCACCAGGATGACGAGGAGCCAGGTCACCAGGAGCCAGTCCAGCGGCCGGTCCCGGTCCAACCGGGGGGCGCGCAGCAGGTAGCGCTTGACCAGGGCCAGCACGATCCCCACCGCCGCCGCCAGCCCCAGGACGTCGACGAACAGCGACTGGAACCACAGGTAGAAGCGCCCCTGCATGATCCGGATGTGCAGGTCCTCGTGCACCATCACCACGGTGGTCGCCGCGAAGAGGGTGAGGAACCCCAGGAAGATCATCTGGTGCATGAGCCCGGAGTAGCGGTCGCGCAACAGCTTCCGTTGGGCCACCGCCTCGCGCAGCAGGCCGCGAAGCCGCTCCCGCCCGTTGGACCAGCGGTTCACGGGCCGCCCCAGCCGCCACAGCCGGAGACGACGCCACACCCCCCAGGCGAAGACCAGCAGGGTGGGCACCAGGAGGGCGTACATCACCCAGATGCCCTGGATGTTCCAGTAGACCTCGCGCGTGGGCGTGCTCATGGGTTCGAAGCCAGGGGCCGGGGAGCGGGAGCCCCGGGGGCCCCGCGACGACGCCTCACCCGGCCCGGGCGGAGGCCCCCCGTGCGGCCAGCAGCTCCTGGGCAAACGCCGGGAAGATCTCCCGCCAGTCGCCCACGGCGCCCAGGTGGGCCACGCGGAAGATGGGGGCCTGGGGGTCGCTGTTGATGGCGACGATGGTCCGGGCACTGCTCATCCCCGCCAGGTGCTGGCTGGCCCCGGAGATGCCGACGGCGATGTAGACGTCGGGGCTCACGACGCGTCCCGTCTGCCCCACCTGGTGCGCGGGCGAGATCCATCCCGCGTCCACCGCCGCGAGCGAGGCTCCGACGGCCCCCCCGAGCGCCTCGGCGAGCGCCTGCAGCGCCCGGAAGCCCTCGGGGCCCCCCAGCCCGCGCCCTCCCGAGACCACGATCCGGGCGTCCTCCAGCGGCATGCCGCTCCGGGCGGCGGACCGCTCGACCAGCCGTGGGCGGCGCAGGTCCGGTGCCGCCGCCACCGTCACCCGCTCCACGGCGGCCTGCCGCCCCTCCCCCGGCCGTCCGGCGAAGGCTCCCCGCTTCAGGCGGACCGCCACCGCCGGGGTGCGCACGGCCAGCCGCGCCATCGCCTTGCCGCCGTACACCGGCTTGAGGAAGACGGGGCCACCCGGGGTGCGCTCGATGGCCACGCAGTCGGTCACGAGCCCGGCGCCGATGCGGTGGGCGAAACGCGGGGCGAGCTCCACGTCGAGGGGGGCGCTTGAGAAGACGGCCACGCCGGCGCCGGCCGTCTGCCACACCCGGTGCAGGACGGAGAGGATCCCTTCCAGGTCCGCGGCGTCGGGCGCGCCGCCGTCGGCCAGGAGCACCCGGTCCGCGGCCCGGACCACCGCGGGGTCGTCCGCCGCGGCCTCGTCACCGATCACCGCCACGGCGATCCGGCCCGCCTCACCGGCCAGCACCTGCGCCGCCGCCAGCGCCTCCAGCCGCGGCGCCCGGGTGCCCGGCCCGGACCAGGCTACGAGGATGTCAGGCATCGTCCACGCACCTCGATTCACCACGCCCCCATCCGGTCCAGGAGCCGACGGGCCAGCACCCTGCCCTTCTCCGCCCCCGTCTGCCCCTCCACGAACTCGCATCCCGGAGGAGCTGGAGGGATGAACAGGTCCACCACGTCGAGCTCCCGGCCGCCCTCGCCCAGGACTTCGGAGGTCAGACCCAGATCCGCCGCCGTCCACACGTGCACCGGCTTGCGCCCGGCCAGCATCGTCTCCCTGACCTTGGGGAGCCTGGGCCGGTTGCCCTCGGCATTCGTCACCACGGCGACCATCGGCGGAGCCGCCTCCAGCAGGGCCACGCCGTCGACGCTCTCCTGCCGGAACGTCAGCGTCCCGGCCTGCGCCCGCACCTGGGTCACCAGCGGGACGGCCGGCCACCCCAGCGCCTCGGCCAGGCGCCCGCCGACCTGCCCGAAGTCCCAGTCTCCCGACTGGCGGCCGCAGAGGACCAGGTCGACGTCGCCCAGCTTGCGCACGACCGCGGCCAGGGCCAGCGCCGTTTGCCGCGGGTCCGGACGTTGCAGGCCGGGGTCGGTCACCAGCACGGCGTCGTCGCCCCCCATGGCCAGCCCGCGCTTCAGCGCGTCGCGCGCCTCGGGGCCACCGACCGTCACGATGGTCACGGCGCCGCCGGCCTGCTCCTTCAGCTGCATGGCGACTTCCAGCGCGTTCAGGTCGAACGGCCCGATGACCAGCGGTGCCCGTCCGCGCACGGCTTCCCGGCTCGCCGGGTCGACGGCAAAGTCCTGCGGGGGGATCTCCGGGTCGAGGATCTGCTTGATACAGACGACGGTGCGCACCTACCGTACCTCGGCCGGCATGCGCCCTCGCGCGTAGATGGCCGCCTGCTCGCCGGCGATCCTGCCGAAGACGGCCCCGGACATGAGCCCTGTGCCGCCCGGATAGTTGTGGTAGAAGAGGCCGCCCACGAGCTCCCCCGCCGCGTAGAGCCCGGGGAGGACGTCCCCCTCGGTGTCCACCACCGCCGCCTCCGGGGTGACCCGCACCCCGCCGAAGGTGAACGTGATCCCGCACGTGACCGCAAAGCCGAGGTAGGGCGGGGTGTCCAGCGGGAGGGCCCAGTTGGACTTGGGGGGGACGATCCCCCTGGTCGACTTGCCGTCCAGGACCGTGGGGTCGAAGGTCCCCGGCTGGACCGCCGCGTTGAACTCGCGCACCGTCCGGACGAGCCCGTCCCGGTCGATCTCCAGGGCCTCCGCCAGCTCCTCCAGGGTCTGCGCTTCCGCCTTGGTCACCTCTTTGATCCGGTACTCTTCGCGCAACAGGGGCACCACCTTCTGGTCGAAGATCTGAAAGGCCACCCGGCCCGGCTGCTTGAGGATCTCCCGACCGTACTTCGCGTAGGTGTAGTTGCGGAAGTCGGCCCCTTCGTCGACGAACCGCCGGCCCTCGCGGTTCACGATCAGCCCGAAGGGATAGGAGTGCTTCTGAAAGAGCTCACCGATCCGACGGTCGCCGAAGGGTGGAGCGTTGGCATCCCAGGCCACGGCGTGGCAGCCGCTCCAGTGCCCATAGGGCTGGGCGCCGACGGCCAGGGCCATGGCGATGCCGTCTCCGGTGTTGTAGGGAGTGCCGCGCACCCGGGCGAGATCCCAGTCCGGACCGAGGTAGCGAGCCCGCCATTCGGGGTTGGCCTCGAAGCCCCCCGCGGCCAGCACGACCGCCCTCGCAGGGACCTCGACGCGCTGCCCCTCCCGGCGCACGACCACGCCTCGGACCCGTCGGCCCTCGTCGACGAGCAGGTGCTCCGCGCGGGCCCGGTACCAGACCTCCACCCCTGCCGCCTCCGCCCGGGCGAAGAGCGCATCCACCAGCCCCACGCCGCCACCCACCGCCTGCACGATCAACCCGCCCCAGAACCGGTAGCGGTCCCCCACCTTGAAGGCCTGGCGGCCGAAGAGGAGCACCCAGCGGACCCCCTGGCCGCGCATCCACTGCATGGTGGAGAGGGACTGGCGGACCAGCACGTTGGCCAGGTCGGGGTCGGCCTGGTACTCCGTCACCCGGGCGAGATCCGCGAAGTACTCGTCCTCGGTGTAGGCGCCCACCTCGATGGAGGCCGCCTCCGCGTCGGTGAGGTCTGGGATGAGGGTGCGGATGTCCTCCAGCCCTCGGTATGCGAAGCGGAACGCCCCACCGGTGAAGTACGAATTCCCGCCCCGCCAGTGCCGGGGAGCGCGCTCGAGGACCAGCACGCCGGCCCCGGCCTCCCGGGCGGCCAGCGCCGCGCACAACCCGGCATTGCCTCCGCCCACCACCACCACGTCGAACGGCGTCACCGCGGGATCACCCCTCCTGCCAGGTTCTCGACGTCTCACCGCCACTGCAGCACCCACCGGGTGGCCAACCCGACCACGAAGGGGATGGGCAGGGACAGGGTCAACCGGACCACGGTCAGGCGCGGGCCGAGAAAAGGCAACTCCCACAGCAGAACGCGGTGGACGCCCATCAACGACCAGGCGGTGAGGTAGGCCACCACGGGGGCGACCCCGGCGCCCATCCGGTAGACCGTCGCCAGCACGGGGAACTGCAGGAACGGCCCGCCAGGTGTGATCACCCCCAGGACCGAGGCCAGGAGGATGGCGCGCGGGCCGGCATCGTCGGAGAGCCAGTGGGCCACCAGGTCCCTCGGGATCAGGGCCTGCATGATCCCCGCCAGCAGGAACGCCGCCGCCAGACGCGGGAGGAGCTCCAGCAGGAGGAGCACGCCCTGTCGGGAGCCGTCGACGGCCGTCCCCACCCCTGCCCGGAGGGTCAACGCCACGAACCCGACGGTAGCCAGCCCGGCAAAGACCAACGTGGTGCCGTCGATCATCGGTCCCCTCTCCCTGGATGGCCCCGGGACGACCCTGCCCGGCCCCCCCTGGGCGGAGCGGTCGTCCTCACCGACCGAGACCTTCACCCGCCCTCCCGGGCCGGGCCCGGCCGGGGTGGGGCGCCGCTCCCTGCCGTGCCGGACGCTCCCAGGGCGCTCACGTACCGGTGGGTGTCCTCCGCCAGGAATGCCCGGAATCGGTCGCCGGTGAGGAGGAAGGGAAACCACCCCCTCGCCTCGAGCAGCCGCGTCCATGCCGGGGAGCGGGAGAGCCGCGTGAAGGCATCGGCCCAGTAATCGACCACGGCGCTGCCCACGTCGGGAGGCGCGTAGAACCCCCGCCACATCGGGAAGACCACCTCCACCCCCTGCTCCCGGGCGGTGGGCACCCCGGCGAAGACCCCTCCGAGACGCTCCTCGCCCAGCACGGCGATGGGGCGGAGTGTGCCGCGCCTGACGTCCTCGATGACATCGGCGGTCCCAAAGGCTCCCAGGGCCACCCTGGCCTGGCGGACGGCCGCCAGGCCCTCGGCCACGCTGGCCGCGCCGACGTACTGGACCGCACCGGCGGGGAGATTGGCCGCCCGGGCCAGGAGGGCCGCCATGCCGTGGTGCATGGCCCCCGGCCCCGACCCGCCGGTCACCGTCACAGACTCGCCACCCCGGCTGAGGCGCTCGAGCAGGGGCCCGAGCATGCGGGTGGTGGAGTCCACGGGGACCACCAGCACGCCGTAGTCGGTGCTCAGGCTCGCCAGCGGGGTGATGTCCTCGTACGTGTAGCGGCTGCCTTTCAGGAGGATTTGCAGCGTGAGCCCCGGTGAGAAGGCCACCAGCGTGTGGCCGTCCCCGCGCCGTCGCGTGACGACGTCCTCGAGCACGGTCAACCCTCCCGGGGTCTCCACGATGCGGGCCTCCACCGGGAGCAGCCGTTCCTCGTTGAGGACCTGCACCGCCGCCTCGCAGGTCTGGTGCCATCCGCCTCCCGGCGGGGCGGCGGCGATGAAGGTGATGGGCGCCGTCGGGTAGGGCTGTCCGCGGCCGTTCATGCGTTCGCCGCCGCGGCCATCTCAGCCGCGGCCGCCTCGGCCGCCCGCACCGCCTTCATCCCCTCGTGGTAGGCCGGCATGCCGGCCAGCCAGAGCGTGAGGGCCACGGCATCGTGCACCTCCTGCGGCGTGGCCCCGGCCCGCACGGCCAGCCGGGCGTGTCCACTGGGGTCCTTCTTCAAGGCCGCCTCGACCGCCACGATGATCAGCTCGCGCACCTTGCGCGGCAGCGTGCTCTCCACCGTCGTCGCCCGTCGGAGGCGGTAGAACCCCTCCAGCGCCGTGGGGCTGTACTTCTCCAGGCTGGGAATGCTCTGCGGCTCGCCGCCCATCTCCTCGGCGAAGTACGCGCGGATCTCCTCACGCAAGGCCTGGCTCATGCCCATCCCCGACTCTCCTCCCTCCAGGCTGTCATCGCCCGGCTCGCCCCCTCCGGTTTAGCGAAAGTGCGGCATGACCTCCGCAGCGAACCGCTGGAGGCCCTCCAGCGTGGGCCGGCCGATGGTGAACGCCGTCGCGCCCTCCCCGGCGATGCGCTCAACCTGGGCTACGGCCTGGTCGGTCGTCAGGACGGCCGACCGCAGGCTGCTGAAGAGGCGCTGCCGCTCCGGCTCCGAGAGCCCCTGCTCCTGGGCCACCTGCCGGAAGCGGGCCTCCACCACGTCGCGCGACCGGCCCCAGAGCATGATGTTCACGCCCGCCGTGAGCATGATCTCCGCCGGATCGCGCCCGACCGCCCGGCAGTGCGCGTGCAGGACCTCCCGTTTGTGCACGAACCAGTCGACGGGGTCCGCTGGCCCGGCCTGTCCGATGCCCGGTCCGCCGAAGTCGGCTCCGTCGGCGTACCGTGCGGCGATGCGCAGCGTCCGCTTCTCCCCACCGCCTCCCACCCAGAGGGGCGGGTGGGGGCGCTGCACCGGGCGGGGCAGGCAGCGGGCGCCTCGGAGCTGGTAGTGGCGCCCCTGGAACGTGACCTCCTCCTGGGTCCACAGGGCCAGCAGGATGCGGCAGGCCTCCTCCAGCCGGTCCAGGCGCCCCTTCGCCCCGTCCCAGGGCATCCCGTAGGCGGCCGCCTCTTCCTCCTTCCACCCGGCGCCGATCCCCAGCTCCAGCCGCCCGCCGGAGATCTGGTCGATGGTGGCGGCCATCTTGGCCACCAGGGCGGGCGGCCGGTACATCGTGCAGAGCACGGTGGTCTTGAACCGGATGCGCGGCACCGCCCCGGCCAGCGCACTGAGCGTGCTCAGGCACTCCAGCACGCGTCCGTCCCCACCCCGCTGGAGGTGGTCGTCCAGGGAGACGTAGTCGTAGCCGAGGCGTTCGGCCTCCCGGGTGAGGGTCAGGACCTGCTCGAAGGAGACCTCGTCGTAGACGTGATAGCTCCACATCGGGAGCATGACCCCGAAACGGATCCGCCGGGCCGTCATGGACGTACCCGGATAGTCTCCGAGAGGAAGTCGTTGTTCGTCCCATTGACCATCGTCACGATGGGGTCGCGCCAGGCTGCGACGAAGACCTGGTAGGAGAGCGGGATGATGGGCAGGTCGGTCATGAGCTTGCGGTTCAGCTGGTCATAGAGGCGCTGGCGCCTGGCCCGGTTCTGCTCCCGCCGCGCCGCGTAGATCAGCTCGTCCACCCCGGTGTACCCGCCGAAGTTGGACCCCCCCGGCGGCTTGGCGGTGGAGAGGAAGAGGTCGCTGTAGAAGAGGTCGGGGTCGGCGGGGCGGCCCACGGAGTTCACCGTCACCTCGAAGTCCCCGCGGTTGCGGCGGTCGAAGGCCGCGGTCGGCTCCGCGGGGTCCAGCGTCGCATCGATCCCCACCGCCCGCCAGGCGGCCTGCACGATGCTGGCCAGGATGTCCTCGGGCGACCGCGTCTGGTACATGATGCGCACGCGGAACCCGTTCGGGTATCCGGCCTCGGTCAGCAACTGCCTGGCCCGTTCCGGGTTGTAGGGGTACCGCGGGACGTTCGCCGTCCCTCCGAACAGCCGCGGCGAGCGGATGACGTCGGTGGGCAGCTCCAGGCCGGGCAGGGCGGCGGCGATCTGCTGCCGGTTGATGGCGTGGGAGAGGGCCCGGCGGACCCGTACGTCCTGCGTGGGCCTGAACGCGGGACTCATGGAGACGTGCCGCACGGAGTCGTAGACGACGTTCCGCTGGATTTGGATGCCCTGCCCCCTGGCCTCCTGCAGCAACCGCACCGCCTCAGGGTTGCCCCGCGTCCAGATGACGTGGAACTCGCCACGGATCAGCGCCGTGGCCGCGACGACCTCGTCGGGGATGTGGACGAAGGTGATCCGCCTCACCGGCGGGCGCCCCTTGAAGTACCGGTCGTGGGCGACCACCACGACCTCCCGCCCGCCCACCAGCCGCTCGAAGACGTAGGGGCCGGTGCCCACGGGGGCCTTGGCGAACTCAGCGCCGCCCAGCTGCTGGACGGCCCGCTTGGAGACGATGAGCCCCGGCCGGTAGGCGATGACCGTGGGCAGGAAGGCCGCATTGGGCTCCTTCAGACGGATCCGCACCGTATAGCGGTCCACCGCCTCGACTCCGGCGACCTGCCGCAGGTCATCGTAGAAGGACATCTTCTCGTCGGCCATCTGGCGGGTGAAGGAGAAGACGACGTCCTCGGCCGTCAGCTCGCCGAAGCCCTTGTGAAACTGCACGCCGCGGCGCAGGTAGAAGGTATAGACGAGCCCGTCGGCGCTGACGGTGTAGCGCTCGGCCAGATCGGGTTCGAGCTGGGCGCCGAAGGTCCCCGGTTTCCACCGGACCAGCCAGTTGAAGAGGCTCGGGTAGACGAACCAGTCCGAGGTGTACCGCCACTGGGCCGGATCGTAGATCCCCCCCGGCCGGGCGAACTGCAGGCGCACCCGGATCTCCGGCCGCGGGTCTCCCTGCGCCAGCCCCGGTGCCCCCGTGGCCGCCATCGCCAGGATGGCGGCCAGGGCCATCATCCACGTCACTGCACGCCGCCTCATCGCGCCCCTCCCCTGTCGGCAGACTCCCGCGTCAGGCCGACGAAGATCACCACGACGGGCTCCCGCCCCTCGTTGGCCAGCCGGTGTTCGCATCCCACCGGGAACCACACAGCCGTCCCCGGTCCCACCTCCGTGCGCTCCCCGTCCGCCTCCAGCACGCCCGTGCCCGCGGTGATGTAGAAGAGCTCCTCGCGGTCATGGTGCGCGTGGCGCCCGATCTCCCCCCCGGGGTGGACCGTCGCGACCCCGAAGGAGAAGAGCACGGGGCTCGGGACGTTCCGCCCCAGCGGGAGGTCGGTCCGCGCCCCGATGATGGCGCGGACCCTGGAGATCCCGTCGGGGTACGTCCGCTCCACCGTCCCGTCGAACGTCGCGATCACCGCACGTCCCACGGCTCACCTCCCACCGTCGCCGCCTCGCCCGGGGAGGCCAGCGCCGCCAGGTAGCGTTCGACCTCCTCCAGGGAGACGACGTCGGCGTACTTGGCATTCAGGTCGAAGAGGGCGACCGCGTGCGAGACCTCGAAGCGGTCGAACACGCACTCCTCCACCACCCCCACCCGGTAGCCGCGCGTGGCCGCGTCCACCGTGGTGGCGCGGACGCACCCGCTGGTGGTGCCCCCCGCCACCAGCAACGTGTCGACGCCCCGCTGGACCAGGTACGCGGGCAGCGGCGTGCCGAAGAAGGGGCTGGGGCCCGGCTTCGCGACGACGGCCTCGCCGGGCGCCGGCGCGACCTCCGCGACGATGTCCAGGTCGTCGACCCCGCGGCTCTCCGTGCCCTCCTGGCGGCTCTTCCGCGCCTGGAGGCTGTCCCTCGCGCCCAGGCCGGTGGTGTAGAAGACCGGGATGCCGGCCTGTCGGCTCAGGGCCAGGAGGCGGGCAATGCGCGGCAGCGCCGCCCACCCGCGCTCGCCGGAGCTCTTCGGCCAGCGCCGGACGGATTCCAGGATGGGCAGGGGGCGCCGGCCGAGAAACCGGTAGTTCACGTCGATCACCAGGGTGGCCGGCCGCCGTCCCAGCCCCAGGCGCTTCCCGTAGCCGGCCGCGGCGTGCACGGCGAGGTCCGCCTCGGGGATGAAGCGTTCCCACGACCGCCTCATGACCGCGCTCCCGCGCCGGCCAGGGCCGGCATCACCTCGCGGGCAAACAGCTCCATGCGCTCCAGGACCGCCGCCAGCGAGGGACCGACGAACCCCAGACCGACGAACGTCACCCCGACGTCCGCGTACTCCTGGAGGCGGCGGCGGAGGGCCTCCGGCGTCCCCACCAAGGCGGCCTCCCGTTCGCTGAACCTGCGCCGTTGCTTGCGCATCCAGGCGGCCCGCTCGCGCTCCTCGATGGTCTTTGCGGCCAGGGCCAGGGCCCGTTCGGAGTCCCGATCGATGCTGGTCGCCGCCAGGATGGCCAGGGTGAAGGGGCGGTCCGCCGTCCCGGCCTCCCGCCGCAGCGCCTCCACGCGCCGGCGGAGCTCGGCCAGGTATGCCGGCGGGCCCCCCACGATGAGGCCGTCGCAGAAACGCGCGGCGCGACGCAGGCCCGCCGGCGCGCTCCCCCCGTACCACCAGGGGAGGTCGGGGGCCGGCGGGCTGATCTCCGCCCCCGTGAAGCGGATGAACCGCCCCTGGTAGTCGAAGGGACCCTGGTGCCGCAGCGCCCGGTCCAGGACCTCCAGGGCCTCGTCGGTGACCGCGCTGCGGCCGTCCCACGACGCGCCCACCACCTCGAAGTCGGTGCGCACGTTGCCCGGGCAGAGGCCCAGCACGAAGCGGCCGCCCGAGAGGTGGTGCAGCGTGGAGGCGAGGCGCGCCACCATCAACGGGTGGCGCCACGCCAGGCAGATGGCCGCCGAGATGACGCGGAGCCGGTCGGTCAGGGCGGCCAGGTGGGCCATGGTGGCGAAGGCGTCGTAGAAGTGGGTCGGACGCGGGTGGGCATCGGCCAGTTCCAGCCCGCCGAAGTAGAAGTGGTACTTGTCGGCAAGGGTCCAGTTCACGTGGTCGTGGGTGAGGACCGCATCGTACCCGAGCGCTTCCGCGTGCCGGGCGACGGTCCGCAGGGTCTGCGCGTCCGCCAGCGGACCGGAATGGGGCAGTCGGATCCCGAACTTCACCTGTGCGCCTCCCTCACCGTCCCCGCAGCCGCGGGTCGGCGAAGTCTCGCAGGCCGTCCCCGATGAGGTTCAGGCTGAGGACGGTGAGCCCCACCGCCGCTCCGCTGAACACCATCCCCCAGGGGGAGGTCACCATGACCTTGCGGCTGTCGCTGGCGATGTTCCCCCAGGTCGGGGTGGGCGGCGGAACGCCCAGCCCCAGGAACGACAGGGCGGCTTCGACCAGGATGGCGGACCCCACGTAGAACGTCACCGCCACGATCATGGGCGCCAGCACGTTGGGGAGGATGTGGCGCATCATGAGGCGGTTCGTGGTCGCCCCGAAGGCCCGGGCGGCTTCCACGAACTCCAGCTCGCGCACGCGGAGGACCTCGCCCCGCGCCACCCTGGCGATGCGCGGCCAGATGGAGAGGGCGATGGCCCCCACGACGTTCACGAGCCCCGGACCGGTAATGCTGACCATCGCCAGGGCGACCAGCTCCATCGGGAAGGCCAGGAAGACGTCGATGACGCCCGCCAGGACGACGCCGGCGTGCCCGCGGGCGTAGCCCGCACAGGCGCCCACCACCCACCCCAGCAGCGCCCCCACGGCGATGGCCGCCACGCCCACGGCCACGGAGTAGCGGGCGCCGTAGAGCACGCGGCTGAGCAGGTCGCGGCCGAGGTGGTCCGTGCCGAACCAGTGCTGGCGGCTGGGGCCCTGGAGCCGGTTCACCGGGTCGATGGCCAGCGGGTCCGCGGGGGCCAGGGCCGGACCGGCGGCCACCACGACCAGGAGCGCCGCCGTGATCACGCTCCCGAAGAGGAAGCTGCGGTGCTGGAAGAGCCGCGCCCAGCGCCGCCGGCGCGGGCGGACGGCGTCCCCGGGGACGGCGGCCTCCGCCGCCGGCACCGCCGCCGCCCGCCGCCCGCCCATCAGGCCGGCCATCCGGACCCCCGATCGGCGCACCACCCCCGGCCCCATCACGTGAACCGGATCCGTGGATTCAACCAGGCGTACGCCAGGTCCACCGCCAGGTTGACGATGAAGACACCCAGCGCGAAGACCAGGATCGTCCCCTGCACCAGCGTGTAGTCCCGCTGGGTGATCGCCTCGACGAGCAGGCTGCCGATGCCGGCCCGCCCGAAGAGCGTCTCGATGACCGCGGACCCCCCCAACGCCCGCCCGAGGGAGACCCCCACCACGGTGACCACCGGAATCACCGCGTTGCGGAGCGCGTGATGCGTCAGGACGCGTCGGGCGGCCAGACCCTTGGCCCGGGCCGTGCGGATGTAGTCCTCGCCCAGGACCTCGAGCATGGCGCTGCGGGTCATGCGCGACACGTAGGCGGCACCGGCGATGCCCAGGGCGGCGGCGGGGAGGATCAGGTGGTGGAGGACGTCCAGGGGTTGGCCGACCTCGCCCACGCCGATGACGGGGAAGAGGCGGAACCGGACCGCGAAGACCATGATCAGCACCATGCCGATCCAGAAGCGGGGCAGGCTGTACCCGGCCGTGGCCACCGTGGTGGCCAGGTAGTCGGCCAGGCTCCCGCGCCGGGTGGCCGCGTACACGCCGAGCGGCACGCCGATGAGCAGCTCGATGAGCAGCGCGGCCAGGGCCAGGTGCAGGGTGAAGGGGAGCTGGCTCCGGACGATGTCCAGCACCGGCTGGCTCTGCGTGTAGGAGATGCCCAGGTCGCCCCGGAGGACGCGCGCCACGTAGTAGCCCAGCTGCACCACCACGGGCCGGTCCAGCCCCAGGTCCCGGCGGATCTGCGCGATCCGCTCCGGGGAGACGCGGGCCTCGCTCTGCACGCGGGAGAGGTAGGCGGTCACCGGGTCGCCCGGGGTGAGGCGGACCAGGGTGAAGGCGATGACCAGCACGACCGAGGCCTGGACCACCGCCCCCAGCAGCCGCCGAACGATGTACGGCGCCACTGCCCGACCTCTAGCGCACCCGGATCGTCTCGCCCCAGAACATGCTGAAGGCCCCCGGGGTCATCGCCCGGACGGGGTCCCGGTAGGCCAGCTCGTAGTGGCGGTAGAACAGCGGGATGATGGGCAGGTCGGTCATGAGCTTCTTCTGCAGCGCGACGTAGATCTGCTCCCGCCGCCGCTCGTCGACGGTGATCCGCCCGGCGTCGATGAGCGCGTCGACGTCCCGGTCCGTGTACCGGAAGAAGTTGGACCCGTACGGCGGCGCCGCGTCCGAGTGGAAGACGTCCCAGAAGAAGAGGTGCGGGTCGCCCGGGCGGGCGGTGGCCGAGATGGTCACGTCGAACGTCCCCTTCTCGCGGCGGTCGAAGGCGGCCGTGGGGTCCATGACGTCGATCTTCACGTTGAGCCCTGCGGCCTGCCACTGGGCGGCCAGGATCTCGGCCACCGTGGTCTCGGGTTCCCGCTTCTGGACCATCAGGGTGAGCGGGAACCCGTTGGGGTAGCCGGCCTCGCGGAGGAGCGCCCGCGCCCGCGCGAGGTCGAAGGGGTACGTGGGGACGTCCGTCGTGCCCCCAAAGAGCTGCGGGGGGCGCATGACCATGGCCATCTCGTCGAGCCCCGGCAGCGCGGCGGCGATCGCCCGGCGGTCGATGGCATGGGCCAGGGCCCGGCGGACCCGCACGTCCTGCACCGGGCGGAACGTCGGGCCGAACTGGACCTGGAAGAGGTTGTAGTACTCGATGACGCGCACGGTCCGCACGGCACGGTCGGCCCGCAGCGTCCTGACCACCTCCGGGTTGCCGCGCGTCCAGATGATGTGGAGGTCGCCGCTGCGCAGGGCCGCGGCCGCCGCATTCTCGTCGCCCACGTGGACGAAGGTGATCTGGCGCACGGCGGGCTTCCCCCGGAAGTAACCGTCGTGTGCCCGCACGACCACCTCCCCCCGCCCGGTGAGCTCGACGAACTCGAACGGGCCGGTGCCGACCGGGCTCCGGGCGAAGGCCGCGTCGCCGAGCTGCTGGACGGCCCGCCGGGAGACGATGAGCCCCGGCCGGTAGGAGACCACCGTCCACAGGAAGGACCCGTCGCGCTCCTTGAGGGTGATGCGGACGGTGTAGCGGTCCACCGCCTCGACGGCCTTGATGTTGGCCAGCGCCTCGTAGAAGGACTTCTTCGGGTCCTTCATCTGGCGCTCGAAGGAGAAGACCACGTCCTCCGCGGTCAGCTCGCCCAGGCCCTTGTGGAACTGCACCCCCCGCCGGAGCGTGAAGGTGTAGACCAGGCCGTCGGCGGAGGCTGTCCACCGCTCGGCCAGGTCGGGCTCCAGCTCCCTGGGGTCCGGTCCGGGCTTCCACCGGACCAGCCAGTTGAAGACGTTCGGGTAGACGAACCAGTCGGAGGTGTAGCGCCACTGCGCCGGATCGTAGATGCCGCCCGGCCGGGCGAACTGCAGCCGGGCGCGCAGCGCCGGACGCGGGTCTGGCTGGGCGAGGGTCGGGCCCCCGGGCCCCCAGGCCGCCACCAGCCCGACGACCAGGACCACGAGGGCCTGCCATCGTCTCCCCATGCCTCGGAGCTCCTCGAGCACGATGGTGGTCACCTCCCGACGGGTCAGGCGGGCAGGCCGGGGACGCGGATCTGCGCCTCCAGCGCGGGGAGCTGACGCTGCGTCCACCGGTCCAGGTCGGTCTGGTCCGTCTGGTAGACGTTGCAGACCCGCGCCCCCGTGGCGACGGTCGGGAGGAGGGAGCACCGGATGATGATCCCGTCCCAGGGGGACCGCAGCTCCTCCACCGTCTCGCCGAACATGTCGCGGATCTCGGCCACGACCTGCCCCTCCCGGACGAAGTCGCCCGGCCGCACCTTGAGGAACGACATGCCCCCGCGGTTGGCCGTCACCTCGTAGCGGGCGGTCACCTCGACCTGCACCGGCGGCATCAGCGGCTCGCCCTCGAGGACCCCCGTGTACTTCAGGAAGTTGTCGATCCCGCGCTCCAGGATGGCCACCCAGGGGTTCAGGGCCCGCCACCCCTCGCCGGCCTCGATGGCGATGGTGGGCACCCCGCGCCGGTTCAGCTGCCCCGTCACGCCGCCGCCGTGCCCGGGACGCTTCCACAGGTGGATGATCTCGTAGCCGACCGCCTTGCCGAGGGCCATCCGCTGCCGCTGGACGTCCTCGGGTTCCGCCCCGGTGATGGTCACCATCGTGCGGGGGTAGTTCACGCTGTCCAGGTGGGTGGCGTGCACGTCCAGGCCGTACTCGACCCTGGCGGTGATGTCGTCCACGAGGGCCGCGACGATCCGCTCGCTCATGATGCCGCCGGGGTCCCCCTTGGGGAGGCTGGCCACGTCCCCGACGTTGGGGGCGTCCAGGGGGAAGTGGCGGCTGCGGAAGGCCCAGGCGGCGGGATTCGCGATGGGCACGGCCACGACGGTGCCGCGCACGTCCCTGGGGTCGAGGCGGCGGGCCACGTTGGCCACCGCGGCCATGCCCGCGGGCTCCTCGCCGTGCACGCCGGAGCCGACGTAGACGGTGGGGCCGGGCCGCCGGCCGGCGATCACCCACACGGGGATCTCCAGCGGCGTTCCGGTGGCGAGTTCTCCGACGTAGACCGCGACCTTCTCCTTGGTCCCCGCCGGGACGGCGATGTCCTTGAACTGGCCCGCCTTCACTGCCCTCGTGCTCATCAGCGCCTCCTTTGCCGATCGCCCTCGGGGCACGATGCCGGCGGGGGCTCCGGCCCCCCGTGCCCCGCACCCGGCTACTCGTAGAACACGACCGTGCGCACCTCGGTCAGTTCCTCGATGGCGTACCTGGGCCCCTCGCGCCCGAAGCCGCTCTGCTTCGTGCCGCCATAGGGCATCAGGTCGGCACGCGTGCTGCTGCTGCCGTTGACGATGACCCCGCCCACGGCCAGCCCTCGCGCCGCGGTCAGGGCCTTGCGCAGGTCGCGGGTGAAGACTCCGGCCTGGAGGCCGTAGGGGCCTTCGTTGACCCGCTCGACCGCCTCGTCGAAGCTCTGGCAGGGGACCACCGACACCACCGGCGCGAAGATCTCGTCGCACACCACCCTGGCGTCCGGCGGCACGTCCACGAGGACGGTGGGGTCGAGGAGGGCGCCCCGGCGGCGCCCGCCCGTCACCACCTGGGCTCCCGCAGCGGCAGCTTCCTCCACCCAGACCTGCGCCTCGGCGGCCTTGGACTCGCTGATCATCGGCCCGACGTCCGTGGCCTCGTCCCACGGGTTGCCGACCCGCAGGGCCCGGGCGGCGGCGGCCAGCCGGTCCACCAGCTCGTCGTACACCGGCTGCTCCACGTAGAGGCGCTGGACGGACGTGCACACCTGTCCCGCCTTCCGGAACGCGCCGGCCGTGACCAGCGGGACGGCCCGGTCGAGCTCCGCGTCGGCGCAGACGATGGTCGCGGAGACGTTGCCCAGCTCCATGCACGAACGGCGCAGCCCGATGCGGGCCTGGATCTCCCGCCCCACCGCCGTGCTGCCGGTGAACGTCACGAAGCGCACGCGCGGGTCCTCGACGAGCCAGCGGCCCAGGTTGCCTCCCGGCCCCGTCAGGACGTTGAGCCAGCCCGGCGGGAGCCCGGCCTCCAGCAGCCGCTCGGCCAGCCACAGCGCCGACAGCGGGGTCGGGGTCGCCGGCTTCAGCACCACGCTGTTGCCGGCGGCCAGGGCAGGGGCGACCTTGTGGCAGACGGTGTTCAGCGGGCTGTTGAACGGCGTGATGGCCGCCACCACCCCCAGCGGGACGCGCAGGGTGAAGGCGAGAGCCCGCTCGAAGCCCGGCGCCGCCTGGATGGGCAGGACCTCCCCGCCCAGCCGCTTCGCCTCCTCGGCGGAGAGTTGCAGCGTCTGCACCGCCCGGGCGATGTCGGTGCGCACGTCCCGCCAGGTGAAGCCCGTCTCGGCGATCATGATGCGGGCGATCTCCTCCCGCCGCGTCGCCACGGCCTCCGCCGTGCGGGAGAGGATGCCGAACCGCTCGCGGGGGGGAATGGCCCCGTCCTGGAACGCCCGGTGCGCCGCGTCCACCGCCGCCCGGACGTGGTCCTCCCCGGCCTGGGCGACCCAGGCGACGGCCTCGCCGGTGAACTTGTCGACCACGGGCGCCTGCGCGGGGGCCGCCACCCACTCCCCCCCGATCAGGAGGCCGTGGGGCCCGTCGCGGGTCGCCGGGCCCGCCACCGGGATCACGGCCGCGGTGCCTCGCCCGGCCCCGGTGGGCGCCCGTACAGCGCCAGGCGCACCCGCTTGGCCCGCTCCTTGTGCTCCCGGGCCACCCGTTCGGCGCGGTCGGGGTCGCGGGCCCGGATGGCGTCGATCAGCGCCTCGTGCTCTTCCACCGCCTCCCGGGCCCGCTGGGGGATCGAGAGGGTCGACCGGCGGAAGCGCTGGACGGCGTCGTGCAGGATGTTCAGCAGGTCCATCAGGCGGGAGTTGCGGGCGGCCCGGTAGATGGCCATGTGGAACTCCTTGTTCAGGGCCGACATCGCCTCCAGGTCGTTCCGAGCTGTCGCCTCGGCGATCCGGGCGTTGAGGGCGGCCAGGAGGTCCACCTCCGTGGCGGTCGCGCGCTCCGCCGCCAGCCGCGCGGCCACACCCTCCAGGGCGATGCGGATGGCATAGATGTCCTCGATGTCCTGCGGGGTGATCTCGGCGATGACCAGCCCCAGGCGGGGGAGCGTCTTGACGAACCCTTCCGCCTCGAGCCGCTGCAAGGCCTCGCGCACCGGGGTCCGGCTGACCCCCAGCATGCGGGCCAGGATGCGGTCCTGGAGGCGCTCTCCCTCCTCAAAGACGTCCCGGACGATGGCCTCGCGCAGGGTCCGATAGACGACCTCCCCCCGCAGGCCGTCCCGCTCGAACAGCCGTTTGAGGGAAGCCAGCCGCCGCGCCCGGACGGCAGTCTGGACCGGCGTGCCCGCGCGCTGCCGGCGGCCTGCCGTGCGGGCCCGCCCCACCAGGCGCGGGGCCCGCCGCGCGACGCTCCGCCATTTGCTGCTGGTTCGCCCCACTGTCCGACGCGCCACGGGCCGCGGCCCGGCGACCTCCTCATTCTGGGCGTTCTCGTGTATTCCGTGGTATACCGAGTAATTCCACATCTACCACGGGAGGAGGCCGGGGTCAAGACGTCGAACCTCCCTCCACCCCGCACCTGACTGGCCGGCGGGGCGGCATCACCACCGCGGCAGGCCCGAGCCTGCCCGTTCCTGAGGGGTGAACAGCGTGCGACGGCGGACGGCACGAGCGCTCCTGGTGGGGCTGGGCGCGGTCCTCCTGGTGCTCGGGAGCCTGCCGGGGGCTGGGGACGCCCAGGGGGCCCGCCCGAGCATCCGGGTGCGGCTGCAGTTCTCCCCGGCACGCAACCTCGACCCCGTCTACCGGACGCGGGCGGCCGACTACTTCGTCTACTACAACATCTTCAGCCACCTGGTGCGGTGGAAACCCGGCACCGCCGAGCTGGAACCCGACCTGGCGGAGCGCTGGGAGGTCTCCCCGGACGGGCGGGTCTGGACCTTCCACCTGCGGAAGGGCGTCCAATTCCACAAGGGGTTTGGGGAGGTCACGGCGGAGGACGTCAAGTTCACCTTCGACCGGTTCACCGACAAGGACGTGGCCAGCCCCAACGCCAGTTCCTGGGAGGGCGTGGAGCGGATCGAGGTCGTGGACCGCTACACGGTGCGCTTCCGCCTGAAGCAGCCCAACCTGGCCTTCGTCGCCAACCCCATCGCCGGCCGGGAGTCGATGATCGTCTCCAAGCGGGCGGTCCAGCAGCGGGGCCGGAACTTCGCCCGCGACCCCATCGGCAGCGGACCCTTCGTCTTCAGCCGGTGGACCGCCGCCGACGAGGTCGTCGTGACCGCCAACGACCAGTACTTCCGGGGCCGCCCCCAGGTCGCGGCGATCACGTTCGTCCCGATCCTGGAAGAGGCCGTGGCTGTGGCGGCGCTGGAGCGGGGCGACGTCCACGTGATCTGGACCCGAGGCAGCCCCGACGCCATCGAGGTCCTCCGGCGCAACCGGGCGCTGACGATCGATGTGGCCCGCCGCCCGAGCTCGGTCCGCACCCTGGCCTTCAACCCCGACGTCGACCTCTTCCGGGACGTCCGGATTCGCCAGGCCCTCGCCCATGCCGTGAACAAGCGGGAGCTCGAGGCGGCCAGCGGCGGGACGCTGACGCCGACCGACCACCTCCTCGTGGACACCCCCTGGATGCGCAAGGCGGCCGCCGAGCGGCGGTTCCCCATCTACCGCTACGACCCGTCCCGGGCCAAGCGGCTGCTCCAGGAGGCCGGGCAGCCCCGCCTGCGGTTCGTCCTCACCTTCCCCTTGAGGTCCCCCGACCCGCTCATCGCGCAGATCCTGGCCGAGCAGTTCCGCCGCGTCGGCGTCGAGGTGGAGCTCAACGGGGTGGAGCAGGCCGCGTGGAACACGCGCCTCATCCGCACCGGCCAGTTCCAGGTGACCGTCCGGGGCATCGCCCGGGGACTCGATCCTGACGAGCTGGCCCGCGACCAGTTCCACAGCTCGGCCGTCCCGCCGGGCGACAACATCGCGCGGTACAACCGCGCCGACGCCCTCATCGACGCCGCCGCCCGCGAGCGGGACCCGGCGAAGCGCCAGGAGCTCTACATCACCCTGATGCGCCAGGTGCTCGCCGACCTCCCCTACCTGCCCCTCGCCAACGACACTCTGGTGGCCGCCTGGCGCGCCCCCGTGCGCACGATGGTCACCGGGATCGACAACGACTTCCCGGGGTTCACCATCCAGGTCGTGCGACCGTGAGGCCCCGGGGGACCCACCGCCAGGGCGGGAGGCCTGCCTTCCCCGGCGCCCCGCCGGCAGGCCCGCGGCCTGACCCCCGGGCGCGCCGCGCCGCGCCGCCGGCGGCGCCCCAGGAGAGGAGCATGCCGTGGTCACGTTGCTGAACAGCGACGACATCGCCCAGGTGCTCACCCCCGCCCTCTGTCTGGAGGCGCTGGAAGAGGCCTTCCGTGACCTCGCAGAGGGGACGGCTGCCACGATGCTCGGGCGCGAGATCGTGGCGGCCCGCCTGGCGCACAAGGCCTTCCCGGACGTCCCGGCCGGCCGCGCCTACTACGCCCTGGAGGTGCAGACCTCCGCGCTGCCGCGCCACCGGGTGGCAGCGTTGCGCCTGAAATCCGACGTCGTGCACTGGCCGCGGCTGCCCACCGGATACCAGCGGGTGAAAGTCGCCGCCGCTGCCGGCGATCGCTTCTGCGGCCTGATCCTCCTCTTCGACATCGAGACGGGTGAGCCGCTGGCCCTCATGCCGGACGGCCTGATCCAGCGGATGCGGGTGGGGGCGACCAGCGCCCTCGGGGCCAAGTACCTGGCGCGGGCGGATGCCCGCACGGTGGGGATGATCGGCGCCGGCTGGCAGGCGGGGGCGCAGCTGATGACGCTGGTCCACGTCCGGCCGGTCGAGCGGGTCCGCGTCTTCAGCCCCACCCGCGCCCGGCGGGAGGCCTTCGCGGCGGAGATGAGTGCGCAACTGGGCCTCCCCGTCATTCCCGTCGACAGCGGTGAGGCGGCGGCGGAGGGAGCCGACATCCTCCACTCCGCCACCAACACCCGGGGAGCGGCCACGATCACCGCCGCGATGGTCCGTCCGGGGATGCACGTGGGCGTCATCAGCGTGGAGGAGATCGGCGAGGACGTCCTCGCCCGGGCCGATGTCAGGGCCACGACGCGCCGTCCCCGCATGGCGAGTTCGGCCTACGCCATCGCCGGCGGGTCGGCGGCCGACATCCGTGAGCGGGAGTTCGAGCACGGATGGTGGCGGGACGACGCCCTGTGGGATCGGTTCATCCAGCTCGGGGACCTGATCAGGGGCCGGGCGCAGGGACGACGCACGCCGGAGGAGGTCACCCTGTTCCACTCGGGGGGCGCGGCCATCCAGTTCGCCGCCGTAGGGGCGCGCATCCTGGCGGAGGCCCGACGCCGCGAACTGGGACGGGAGCTCCCCACGGAGTGGTTCCTGCAGCCCTACCGTCCGTGAGTGCGGCCCGCCTCGCAGAGTTCGCCGCGACCCTGGACCTCCGGCACGTCCCCCCGCCCCTGCAGGAGCGCCTGGCGCTCCTCACCTTCGACCTGTGTGCCACGGCGCTCTTCGTCGCGCGCCGGACGCCCTGGGGCCGGATCGTCACCGCGCTCGTCACCGAGGACCTGCGGGGGCCCGCCGTGGCCGCCGTCCTCGGAACGCCCCGGCGGACCTCGCCCCCCGCCGCCGCCCTGGCCAACGGCACCCTCGCCATGGGGTTCGAGTATGAGGACACCCACCCGCTCGGCGGACATCCCTTCAGCATCGCCTTCCCCGCCGCGCTGGCCGTGGGGCAGTGGAGGCACCTCCCGGCTTCGGAGGTGCTGACAGCCGCGGCCGCCGGGTACGAGGTGGAGATCCGCCTGCGACGCGCTGCGCGCATGACGTCGCCCTGGCCCGATCGGGGTCTCTACCCGGTGACGCTCTTCGGCGTCTTCGGGGCGGCCGCGGCGGCGGGGCGCGCGGCGGGGCTCTCACCCGCGCAGATGGTGCAGGCGCTGGGCATTGCCGGCTCTCACGCCTTTGGCACGATGCAGGCCCATGCCGAGGGCACCATGACGCGTCGTCTGCACGGCGGGAAGGCCGCCGAGGTCGGCGTCCTGGCCGCCCTCCTGGCCCGGCGCGGGTTCACCGGCCCGGCAGGCATCCTGGACGGGGAGTACGGGTTCTTCAGGACCTTTGCGGGCACGGAGCCCGACCTGCAGGCCGCCACCGCCGACCTGGGCCAGACCTGGGCGCTGGCAGACGCCTGGCTGAAGCGGTACGCCGTGAACGGCCTGTTCCAGGCGGCGATCGAGGCCCTGCAGGTCCTCCAGGCGGAGCAGGGGGTGGCGGCCGAGGAGGTGACCCGCGTGGAGGCCACCATCGGGCGGGCCAGCCGCCTGCACGCCGAGCGCGACGCCAGCAGCGTCGTCCGGGCCCAGTTCAGTCTGCCGGTGGTGCTCGCCCTAACGCTGCGGTACGGGGCGCCGCACCCCGACGTGCTCCTCGGCGAGCGGTTCGACACCGACTTGGTCCGCCTGGCGGAGCGGGTCACCGTGACGTTCGGCGACCCGCCTCCCGCGGATCCCGACGCCCGGCGCTTCGGTCGGGTGGAGGTCTGGCGGCGGGACGGATCGCGCTGCAGCGCCGAGGTGCTCTACCCCAGGGGGCACCCGCGGAATCCCATGGGCTGGGAGGACATCCGGCGCAAGTACGACGAGCTCCTGTCGGACCTCCCGCCCGACCGGCGCCGGCGCCTGGCGGCCCGGGCGGCCGGGTTCCCCGGCCTCGGCGACAGCGCGACGTTCCGCCTCCCCCTCCCCCAGGGCGGCGATGGGTAGGTACGTCCTCCGGCGCATCCTGCTGGCGTTCCCCACGCTCTTCTGCATCCTGCTGGCGACCTTCCTGATGATCCGCCTCGCGCCGGGGGATCCGGCCGATGCCTTCCTCGAGGAGATCCGCGCGACGCCCGAGACGCTGGCGCGGCTGCGCCACCACCTGGGGCTGGATCGGCCCCTTCCCGTCCAGTTCGCCTACTACGTGGGGCGTGCGGTCCGGGGGGAGTTCGGGACCTCGTACTTCCACGGGCGTCCGGTGCTGGACCTCCTGCGGTCCCGCCTGCCCTTCACCCTCGAGCTGGCCCTCGCGGCCACGGTCCTCTCCGTCCTCCTGGGGATCCCCCTGGGGATGGCGGCGGCGCTGCACCGCGCCTCCGCGCTGGACTACCTCATCTCGACGGTGGCCGTCCTCGGGTACTCGCTGCCGCGCTTCTGGGTGGGCCTGTTGCTCATCCTGATCTTCGCCCTGCGCCTCGAGTGGTTCCCCGTCATCGGGGGAGGAGCGGGAGGCTCCCTGGTGTCGCGGCTCTCCCACCTGGTGCTCCCCGCCATCGCCGTCGGGATCTCGCAGACGGCTCTCCTGGCCCGGATGACCCGCACCAGTCTGCTGGAGGTGCTCCAGCAGGATTACGTTCGGACGGCACGGAGCAAGGGCCTGCCGGGACGCATCGTCCTCGGCCGACACGCGCTGCGTCCGGCCCTCATCCCTGTGGTCACGGTTGTCGGATTGGGCATCGGGCACCTGCTCACCGGGTCCATCGTCGTGGAGACGGTCTTCGTCCGGCCGGGACTCGGCACCCTGCTGGTGGAAGCCATCCGCTCCAGGGACTACCCCGTCGTGCAGGGGACGCTGCTGTTCTTCGGGATGGGCATCGTCGTCCTCAACATCGTCGTCGACCTCGTCTACACGGCCCTGGACCCTCGGGTCCGCTATGGCTAGGGCGGCGGCACCCGCCAGGCTCGCCGCTCCCGCGCGGCGAGCGATACCCGGCCGGGTTCGCCGGCGGCGCCACCGCGGCGCGGCGGCAGGCGCCGCCCTGCTGGCGCTCTTCTCCCTGACCGCACTCTTCGCTCCCGCCATTGCCCGGCAAGACCCGCTGGCACAGCAGATCGACCGCCGCCTGGCCGCCCCCAGCCGGGCCCATCTCCTCGGCACCGACCACCTGGGACGCGACCTCTTCAGCCGTCTGGTCTACGGCTCGCGGATCTCCCTGGCCGTCGGGCTGACCGCCGTGGCCATGGGCGGCGTGGTGGGAAGCGTGGCAGGGCTGGTGGGCGGCTACTGGGGCGGGTGGGCAGACCGTGCCGTGGTCCTGGTCGTGGACATCTTCCTCACCTTTCCCACCATCCTGGTTGCCCTGGCCATCGTTGCGCTGCTGGGCAGCGGCCTGCTCAACGTCGTCCTGGCCATCGCCCTGGCGGTGTGGCCCGGCATCGCCCGCGTGGTCCGCGGGACGACCATCAGGGTCCGCGCGTACGACTTCGTGGAGGCAGCGCGCGCCCTGGGGGCGTCGGACGCGCGGATCCTCTTCCGCCACGTCGCGCCCAACACCGTGGGGCCGCTCGTGGTGATGCTCACCTTCGAGGTGGGCGCCGCCATCCTGACGGAGGCCTCGCTCGGGTTCCTGGGCGTGGGGGTCCCGCCGCCGCTGCCCACATGGGGGGCGATCGTCAGCGAGGGACGGGACTACCTGCGCACAGCCCCCTGGGCCATTGCCTTCGGTGGGGCGGCCATCTCGCTCACCGTCCTGGCGTTGAACCTGCTCGGGGACGGCCTCCGCGACATCCTGGACCCGACCTTCCGCCGTCAGAGCATGCCCTAGGGTCTGGCCAAGGCGGCGTCCCTGCGCGCGGCGGTTGAACATCAGGCGCTCACGAGGTGCAGGTCAAAGACCTCGCGCTCGCCGTCGGACCACGGGACCGTCCGCATCGTGAACGGTTTCGCCACCCTCGGGGCCGTCGGAGCCTCGACCGGTCACACCGTTCCCAGGCCTTCACGCGCCGCGAAGGACCCGGCGGCGCCGCCGCTCGAGTGCGGGGAAGGCGCGCTGGACGTGCTCCTTGAACGCCCGCGCCGCCTCGCTGAGCACGCCCTCCCGCCGGTAGACCAGGTCCACCGGCCGGGTCAGCGGCCGCGCGTCACCGATCCGCACCTGGACCAGCCGCCCCGTCCGCAGCTCCTCGCGGATGGCCAGCTGGGGCAGCATGGCGATGCCGATGCCCTTCTCCACCATCTTCTTGGCCGCCTCGATGCCCTCCAGCTCCAGCACGGTGTTGGGGAGGAGGCCGCCGCGGCGGAAAAAGCCGGTGATGAGGACCCAGTCGCTGCTCCCCCGGTCGAAGAGCACCAGGGGTTGGGCCGCGGCCTCGGCCAGGCGCACCTCCCGCCGGTGGGCGAACGGGTGCTCGGGGGGCGCCACCAGGACGATCTCGTCGCGCCCCAGGCGGACGGTGTGCACCGCAGGGTGGGCCACCCCGCGCGCCAGGCCGATCTCCGCCTCCTCGTCCAGCACCATGCGCAGGACGTCGCGCGAGTGACCCGAGCGGATGGCCACGCGCACGGCAGGATGCTCCTCGCGGAACCCCTTGACGATCTCCGGCAGGAGGTACGTGGCCACCGAGAGGGCGGCGGCGATGGCCACCAGCCCGCCCTCGCGCGACCGCGCCGCTTCCACCGCCTGTCGCCCTTCGGCGGCCGTCTTCAGCAGCCGCTCGGCCACCGGCAGGAAGATGCTCCCCGCGCGCGTCAGGCGCGCACCGCGGCCCGTCCGCTCGAAGAGGGGCTGGCCCAGGGCCCGCTCCAGCCGCTGGATCCGGGCGCTCACCGACGGCTGGGTCAGGAAGAGGGACTCGGCGGCCTTGGCAAAGCTCCCGTAGGTGGCGACGGCGACGAAGGCCTCAACCTGCGGCAGGTCGATCATGATAGAGAACCCCTATAGCACGCATAAAGGAAATCGTCTTCCACTATGAGCGATCGTCGCCTAGGATGCAAGCCACCACGGGCGCGAGGAGGCGGGGTCATGCGCACCGGTGTCGAGGCGACCGGCAGGAACCGCCGGCAGACGTGCGCCTGCGGCGGGCGCCTGGCCTCCTGGCTGGAGGAGTGGAGCTGCCAGGTCTGCGGGGCGACCTGCTGTCCGCGCTGCGCCTTCACCCCTGAGGCCACCACCTTCTGCCGCCGGTGCGCCGGGTCGGCCCCGCCTGCCGACCGCCCGGCCTGGAGCCAGCCCGCCGGGAGCCGGCCCGCCTGGCGCGCTCCGGACAGGGCATGGGTGGTGCCCCTGCAGGTCGACGGGGCGAGGAGGGACGGCCGATGACGCGCGACGATGGCGCCGACCGCCGCCGGGGTGAAGCGGCCGCTCTCGCCCGGGAGTGGGCCGCCGCCCCGCGCTGGCAGGGCGTCCGGCGGGACTACACCGCCGAGGAGGTCGTCCGGCTGCGCGGCTCGATCCGCATCGACCACACCTGGGCGCGCCTGGCGGCCGAGCGCCTGTGGCACCTGCTCACCACCCGTCCCTGCGTGCCGGCGCTGGGTGCGCTGACGGCCACCCAGGCAGTACAGATGGTAAAGGCGGGACTCCCGGCCATCTACCTGAGCGGCTGGCAGGTGGCCGCGGACGGGAACCTGGGCGAGCAGGTGTACCCCGACCAGAGCCTCTACCCCGCCAACAGCGCCCCGGCGGCCGTGCGCCGGATCGTCAACGCCCTGCGCCGGGCCGACCAGGTCGACTGGGCGGAGGGCCGGGAGGAGCGGGACTGGCTGGCCCCCGTCATGGCCGACGCGGAGGCCGGCTTCGGGGGGCCGCTCAACGCCTACGAGCTGACGCGGGCGCTCATCGAGGCCGGCGCGGCCGGCGTGCACTTCGAGGACCAGCTGGCCTCGGAGAAGAAGTGCGGCCACCTGGGCGGGAAGGTGCTCGTGCCGACCGCGCAGTTCATCCGGACGCTCACGGCGGCGCGCCTCGCCGCCGACGTGGCGGGGGTGCCCACCGTCCTGATGGCCCGGACCGATGCCCTCTCCGCCACCTTCCTCACGAGCGACGTCGACCCGCGCGACCGGCCGTTCACCACGGGCGAGCGCACCCCCGAGGGCTACCACGTCGTGCGGCCGGGGCTGGAGGCCGCCATCGCCCGGGCGCTGGCCTACGCGCCCTACGCCGACCTGCTCTGGTGCGAGACCGCCCGCCCCGACCTGGAGGAGGCCCGGCGCTTCGCCGAGGCGGTGCACCGGGCCTTCCCCGGCAAGCCCCTGGCCTACAACTGCTCGCCGTCCTTCAACTGGCGACGCCACCTGGACGAGCGGACCGTCGCCAGGTTCCAGCGCGAGCTGGCGGCGATGGGCTACCGCTTCCAGTTCGTGACACTGGCGGGCTTCCACGCGGCGGCCGCGTCGATGTTCGAGCTGGCCCGCGCCTTCGCCACGGAGGGCATGCCGGCATACGTCCGGTTGCAGGAGCGCGAGTTCGCGCTGGAGCGGCTGGGGTACACGGCCACGCGCCACCAGCGCGAGGTCGGCACCGGCTACTTCGACCAGGTCGCGCTGGCGATCTCGTCCGGGCGCGCCTCGACCCTGGCGCTGCGCGGGTCCACGGAGGAGGAGCAGTTCGCCACGCTGGGACCGGCAGGGGGACCGCCGGAGGCGTGAGGCCGGCGGTCACTCCCCTCACCCCCGCGTGGTCTCGCCGCGCAGGGCGCGGACGTTGTAGGCCGGCACCGGCCGGGAGAAGCCCTTGAGGGCGAGCGGGCCGAGGGGCTCGGCGTCCACCGCCTCCTCGACGTCGGCAAAGACCCGCTGGCTGACCAGGATCTGGCCGGGTGCGGCCTCGTCGCACAGGCGCGAGGCCAGGTTGGTCACGGTGCCGATCGCCGTGTAGTCCATCCGCCAGGCCGCCCCCACCGCGCCCAGCGTGGCGAAGCCCTCGGCGATGCCCACGCCGAACCCCAGCGCATGGCCGCGCCGCCGCCACGCCTCCAGCAGCTGCTGGACCCGCTCGCGCATGGCCACCGCCATGCGCACCGCCCGCAGCGCCGGGTCGCTCACCGGCACCGGGTCGTTGAAGAAGACCAGGATCCCGTCCCCGACGAACCGCTCCAGCGTGCCGCCGAAGGCGAAGACCACCTTCCCGACGGCGCCGTGGTACTCGCGCAGGAGGCCCAACACCTCTTCCGGCTCCGCCGTCTCGGCGAAGGCGGTGAAGCCCCGCAGGTCGCAGAACACCGCCGTGATCTCCCGGCGGTGGCTCTCCAGGAGGCGCTCCTCGCCGGCGGAGAGCACCAGCTCGGCCAGCTGGGGCGAGAGGAAGCGGCGCAGGCGGCCGACGCGCTCCAGCTGGGCGAGCTGCTCGGCGACGCGCCGCTCCAGCTGCTGGTTCCAGGCCTCGAGCTGCCGGGCCTGCGCCTCCAGCCGGGCGGCCTGCTCCTGCACGGTGTCGTGGAGGGCTTTGATCCGCAGCATCGAGCGCACCCGCGCCACCAGGGCGCTGTGGTCGACCGGCTTCGTCAGGTACTCGTCGGCGCCGGCGTCCAGCCCGGCCACGACGTCCTGCGCGTCGCCCCGCGCGGTGACCAGGATGACCGGCAGGAACGGCAGAGCGGGGTCGGCCTTGAGGCGGCGGCACACCTCCAGGCCGTCGAGGCGCGGCATCATCACGTCCAGGAGCAGCAGGTCCGGGGCGTGCTCCCGTGCTGCGGCCAGCGCCTGCTCGCCGTCGGCCGCCGTGAGGATGCGGTAGCCGCTCGCCGCCAGCCGCGCCCCCAGGATCTCCAGGTTGGCCGGGTTGTCGTCGGCGATGAGGATGACCGGCGGCTGGTTCATCGCTCCGGGCGGCTCAGGGGCTCACGGTCTTCGGACCTGACGGTCGCGCCGGGCGCGGCACCCGGGGGCCTCACGCTGCCGGAGGCAGGTGCCGGCGGACGAGCGCCAGGAGCTCCCGGGGACTGTACGGCTTGGCGATGTAGCCGTCGCACCCGGCCTCGAAGGCGCGCGCGTCGTCCCCGCTCAGGGCGTAGGAGGTCACGGCGATGATGGGGATGTGCGCGAGCTCCGGCGCGGCCTTGATGCGCCGGGTGGCCCCGTAGCCGTCCAGCACCGGGAGCTGGATGTCCATGAGGATCAGGTCGGGCCGGTGGCGCGCAGCGGCGACAACACCGTCCTCTCCCGTCGTCGCCTCCAGGACCTCGTAGCCCACGCTCGTGAGCAGGTCCCGGAGGATGCGGCGGTTGTCCTCCTGGTCCTCGACGACGAGAATCCGTCGGGCGGATGCGGCCACCGTCACCCCTCCACACGGATGGGGAGCAGGACCGAGAAGGTCGAGCCCTGCCCGGGCTGCGAGCGCACCCCGATGCGGCCGCCGTGCAGGGCGACGATCCGCCGGGCGATGGCCAGCCCCAGCCCCGTCCCGCCGGCCTGCCGGGTGCTCGAGCTGTCCACCTGGTGGAACTCCTCGAAGATGCGCTCCTGCTCGCCCTCCGGGATCCCCGGCCCGGTGTCGCTGACGGAGACCTCGAAGGCGCCCCCGACGAGGCGCGCGGCCACGCGCACCTCCCCGGCCGTGGTGAACTTCACGGCGTTGCCCACGAGGTTCAGCAGGACCTGCAGGAGGCGACGCTCGTCCCCGCGCCCCAGGGGGAGCCCCTCGGGGACGACCGCCCGCAGCCCCAGCTCCTTCTCCGCGGCCAGGGGCTCCACGGCCGTGACGGCGCTCTGCACCACGTCGGCCAGGGAGTAGTCGGCGAGGCTCAGGCGCAGCTCGCCGGCCTCGATCTTGGAGAGGTCGAGGACATCGTTGATGAGGCGGAGGAGGTGGCGGCCGTTCTCCTGGACGCGCCCCAGCACCTCCCGCAGCCGCTCGGGCACCGGCCCGTAGATCTCGTCGAGGACGAGCTCCGTGTACCCCAGGATGGCGTTGAGCGGGGTGCGCAGCTCGTGGCTCATGTTGGCCAGGAACTGGGACTTGTGGCGGTTGGCCACCTCGAGCTCGCGGTTCTTCCCCTCGAGCTGGCGGTTGGCGTCCTGCAGCGCCCGGGTGCGCTCCGCCACCTTGCCCTCGAGCTCGCGGGCGTAGCGGCGGGTGTCCTCGAAGAGCCGGGCGTGCTCGATGGCGATGGCGGCCTGGTCGGCCAGGACGGTGAGCAGCTGCTGGTCGACCTCTCCGAACTTGTGCGGCGCACGGCTGACCACGTAGAGGACCCCCGTCACGCTCCCCTGGACGGTGAGCGGCACGGCGACGTGGGAGCGCGCGCCGATCCCCCGGACCAGCGGCAGGAAGGGGCTGTCCGGTACCTCCACCGGGTAGTCGCCGACGATCAGCGGGCGCCCCGTCCTGGCCACCCGGCCGCCCAACCCCTCCCCGGGCCGGAAGCGCACCGCCGCCAGCGCCTCGCTCCCCTCGCCCGCGACGGCCCGCATGGCGAAGAGGTCCTGGCCGTCCTCGCGCAGCGCCAGCGCCGCCATGTCGGCGTCGAGCAGGGTGCGGGCGCGGTCGACGATGAGGCGCAGCGTCGGCTGCAGGGCCACCTGGGCGATGATCTCCTGCCCGATCTCGTAGAGGGCGCGCTGCTCGCCGATCTTGCGCTCGATGGCGGCCTGCTGCTCCCTGAGAGCCGCCGCCATCCGGTTGAACGAGTCACCGAGCACGCCCAGCTCGTCGCGCGAGGTGACGGGAATGGCCACGTCCAGCTGGCCGCCGGCCACCAGCCGGGTGCCGCGCACGAGGTCGGCCACGGGGCGCACCAGCCGCGCGCTCGTCCAGGCCGAGAGCGCCATCCCCACCAGGACGAAGAGCGCGCCAAGCGCCAGGCCGGCGAGGCGTGCCCGGGCGATCTCCCGCTGCACCGAGGCAAGCGTGAACCCGATCCGCACCCCGCCCAGGCGCTGCCGTTCCGTGTCGAAGAAGGGGTGGGCGGCGTCCAGCACGTTCCCTGGCGCGGTGAACCTGGGGTCGCGGTACTGCAGGAGCGCCGTCGGACTGCGCACGGCCGGCGCATGGAACGGGTCCGCCGGGACTCCTCGGAAGTGCGGGTTCTCGCGCGTGCCGTCGGCCAGGATCCGACCCTCGCGGTCGAAGGCGTAGGCGTAGACGACCTCGGGGGTGGCCCGCACGTTCTCCAGGTAGGTGCGCATCCGGTCGAACCGGCCCGGATCGTAGAAGGAGCCGGCCACGCTCTCGGCCAGCAGCGAGGCCAGCGAGCGCGCGCGGACCTCGAGCTCCGCCTGCACCTCCCGCGCGTAGAACCGCAGCCCCAGGAAGACGAAGAGGGCGGCCATGGTCACGACGATGCCGAGGAGGAGGAGAAACAGCCTCGTCCGGAGGCTGATGCGCGGGGTCAGGGAAGACGCCATGGGGAGGCCCTGCCGGGGCATTCGCCCCCGATCCCTCCTGCTCCTGGGCTCGGCGGATGTTTCTTCCTCTTTAAGGCCTACGGGAGGCGGCGGAGGGGGAACGCGCCGCCGGCCCGCAGAACCTGGGGACCACGGGTCCACAGGTCAGCAGACGCGGCGGCGGTGCGCAGCGCTGGCTCCGTGCTCCGCGATCCCACGGGAGGTGAGGACGGTGCGCACCGCTGGTCGGACAGCCACACTCCTGGTCGGCATGCTCCTCGTGCTGGCGGCCGGACGCGCCGGTCCGCGAACGGACGCCCAACCGCCCCGGCGGCCCACCGTGCGGCTGCTCGCCCCGGCCGAGGGGGCGATCCTGCGGCGCGGACCGGTGAGGGTGGTCATGCGGGTCGCGGGCGCACGTCTGGTCCCGGCCGACGAGACGCACGATGCGGCCACCGGGCACTTCCACCTCTACCTGGACAAGGTGCCGGAGCACGCCGGCCGGCCGATCCCCAAAGGGGTGGACGGCATCTGGCATACGGCCGAGACGGCGTTCGTCATGCCGGACCTCTCCCCGGGCCTGCACACGCTCATCCTCGTCTGGGCGCACGGCGACCACGTCCCCTACGCTCCCTGGGTCTCGGACACGGTGATGTTCGAGGTGCGCTGACACGGCCGCGCTCCAGGGGTCGGGCGCCCGCACGGTGTCGGGGCCCCGCCGCCCCGTGCCGGGTTTCATCCGCCCGTGCGGGTGGAACAATCCTTCCAATCCCACCCTGGAGAGGGGCGGCGTCATGTACATCGGCATCGGCACCCTGATCCTCCTGATCCTCATCCTGTGGCTGATCTTTCGTTGAGCGCGCGCCGGAAGGAGGCGACGATGATCTACATCCCCGTAGGCCTGATCCTGCTCATCCTGCTGCTCTGGTGGTTGCTCTGAGCCGCTGCCTGACCGGGCGGGGGGCGACGGGGGCGGCGGACTGACCGCCCCCGCTGCGTTCCGGAGCCGCCGCCCGCGCTCTGGAGCCTTCAATGTTTGAAAGTTGCCACATCGGGTAAACCTCCATCCCAGGGACATCCGTGCACTGGTCCGGAGGTCATCGATGATGAGGATGCGCACATCCGTGCTGTGCTGTCTTCTGGGGCTGGTGAGCGGCCTGGAGCTGGTGAGCGGCGCGGGGCTGAGCGTGGCTGCGGCGGCACCGGCGACACCGGCGCCGAGCCCCACTCCCGCCATGACCCCGTCCCCGGCTCCGGCCTCCCCGCCGGGCACCGTGCCGGGCGAGACGGGAGACGTCGTGGTCGGTGGCGTCATCGTGCTGCGGATCCGCGCCGAGGCCGGCGGGATGTCGGTACAGGAGCGGCTGGTGCAGGTGCGGCGGCGCATCGTGGAGGCGCTCAGCCGCACCCGCGGCACGGCCCCGCCGGTGACGGTGCGCCGCGTCGGCGGTCAGCCTGCCATCTTCGCCGGCGAGGTGCTGATCATCACCGTGGACGCCAACCACGCCCGCCTGAACGGGATGAGCCAGCAGGCGCTGGCCGACCTCTGGGCCACCCGGTTGCGCGAAGGGCTGGCGAAGGCCGCTCCCCAACCCGTGCCGGGACTGCGCTCGCCTGCTCCCAGCCCGAGTCCGAGCCCGAGCCCCTGATCGGGGCCTGACGGGCAGGAGGCCGGACCGCTGCGGAGGCGTGCCGGGCACAGCACGCCTCCGCGGTGTTTACGTCCGCTGCCGCCGGCCGGACCGGGGACGGGCACGCCGGGTCCGAACGGACTCTCGCCGGGCCTGGCGCGCCTTGCGGCGGGCCGCAGACGGGGTCCGGGCCACCTTGCCTCCGGCCGTGGGCGCACGCGGTTCGTCGATGGAGCGGGGGCGGGTGGTCGGCCCCCGGGCGGCCTGCGGGTCGGACGGCCCGCGCCGTGCCTTCTTCACCCAACGGTCCCCGCGCTTCTCGTACTCGTGCTTGAGCGCCGCGTAGGCCACCCGGTAGGCGCTCGCGCCTTCGTGCGGCGCGTGGACCGCCTGCCGCTCCACGAGATCGCCTTCGCCGAGACCTACGGGAGGCCGCTGGCGTAGCTCCCGGGTCTCCGCCCGGGGCGCACGCGCCCCAGGTAAAGCCACCGGGTCCGGAAAGAGGAACCCGCCCCGCTTCCGGCTAATTCTCATAAATGACGAATTCTGTCCACATTGCGGACAAGACAACGCTGGCCCGCCTGGCCGCGGAGACCGGCGTCCCCGCGCCGTCACCGCTCAGGCTGGATGTGGAGGCCGCACCGGCAGCGGGCGGGCCCCCCGCAAGGAGGGCAGCGGTGGAGCTTGAGGGCCGGGTAGCCCTGGTCACCGGCGCGGCCACGGGCATCGGACGCGCCACGGCGCTGGCGCTCGCGGCCGCCGGGGCGGCGGGCGTCGTGGTGAACTACCGGTCGGCGGCCACCGCGGCGGCGGAAGTGGCGGAGGCCGTGCGCGCCCGCGGGGCGGAGGCGCTGGCGGTGCAGGCCGACGTGCGGGACGACGGCGCGGTGCGGGCGATGGTGGCCGCGGTGGAGCAGCGCTTCGGCCGCCTCGACGTCCTGGTGAACAACGCCGGCACGACGCGATGGATCCCGCTCCCCGACCTGCAAGCGCTCACCGACGAGATCTGGCAGGAGATCCTGGACGTCAACCTGCTGGGCGCCTTCCGCTGTACGCGGGCGGCGGCGCCGCTGCTGGCCGAGGCCGGCGGGGTGGTGGTGAACGTGGCTTCGATCTCCGGCGTGCTCGCCCCGGCCACGATGTCCTCCATCCCCTACGGCGTGGCCAAGGCGGGGCTCGTCCACCTCACCCGGCTGCTGGCGGTGGCGCTGGCGCCGCGCGTGCGCGTGAACGCCGTCGCCCCGGCCTTCACCGACACCGGGTGGATGCGCGACCACTTCGGGGAGGCGTATGCGGAGACCGTCGAGCGCGCCGCCGCCCGCTACCCGCTGCGGCGCATCGCCACCCCCGACGACGTGGCCGCCGCCATCCTCGGGCTGGTGCGGGGCGGCGACTTCGTCACGGGGCAGACCCTGCTGGTGGACGGGGGCCTGAGCCTGGGATGAGGCAGGTGAGGAGGCGATGCCGGTCCAGTCGGTGGAACGCGTGATCACCCTGCTCGAGGCCCTGGCCCGGGCAGGCGGCCCGGTGCAGGTGCGCGAGCTCAGCGCGCAGGTGGGGCTGCCCCGGCCCACCGTCTACCGCCTGCTGGAGACGCTCACCCGGCACGGGTTCGCCGTCTCCGCGGACGGCGGCTTCACCCTGGGCCCGCGGATCCTCGCGCTGGCCGCCCAGCGGCTGGAGCAGATCGAGCTGCGCGCCGTGGGCCGTCCCGTGCTGGAGGCGCTGCGGGACGCCACCGGCGAGACGGTCCACCTGGCGGTGCTGGAGCAGGGCCAGGTCGTCTACATCGACAAGCTCGAGTCGCCCGGCCCGCTGCGCATGGCCTCGGCCGTCGGGAAGATCATGCCGGCCCACTCCACCGCGCTGGGGAAGGCCATGCTGGCCCTCCACCCCCCGGACGTGGTCGAGGCGGTGATCGCCCGCCACGGGCTGCCCCGGCGCACGCCCAACACGATCACCGACCGGGCCCGCCTGCTGGAGGAGCTGGCCCAGGTGCGCGCGCGCGGCTTCGCCATCGACAACGTGGAGAACGAGGAGGGGATCCGCTGCGTGGGCGCGGCGGTCCTCGACCACCGCGGCCGCGTCGCCGGCGCGGTGAGCCTGTCGGGGGCGGCCACGAGCATCACGCTGGAGCGGGCGCGGCGCGAGCTGGGGCCGCGCGTGCGCGAGGCGGCCCGGGCGATCTCCCGGGCGCTGGGATGGAGGGGAGGACAGGAGGGAGAGCGGTGACCGACGAGCTGCAGGCCATCGTGGAGCGGCTGCGGGGCGTGACGACGGCGTCGGTGGCGGACGCCGTGGACCGCGTCGTCCGCCGGCCCGCGGTGATGAGCCACGAGATCAAGCCGATCGCGCCCGTGCGCCTGGTAGGGCCGGCGGCGACCGTCCTGGAGCGGGTGGCGCTGGAGAGCGCCCCGCCGCACCACGCCCTCGAGGTGATCGACGGCTCGCCCCCGGGCACGGTGGTGGTCATCGGCGTGGAGGACCCGCAGGGGGCGCGCGGGGTCGCCCTGTGGGGCGGGTTGATGGCCACGGCGGCGGTGACGCGGCGCCTGGGCGGCGCCGTCCTGGACGCCGGCGTGCGCGACGTCGAGGAGATCCGGGGACTCGGCTTCCCCGTCTTCGCCCGCACGGTCGTCCCCACCAGCACCGTCGGCCGCTTCGTCACGGTGGCCCGCGACATCCCCGTGGTGTGCGGCGGGGTCCTGGTCCACCCCGGCGACCTGATCGTCGGCGATGCCGACGGGGTGGTGGTCGTCCCGCGGGCCCACGCCGCGGAGGTCGCCGCCGCGGCGGTGGAAATCGAGGAGGCGGAACGGCGCATGGTGGAGGCGATCCGGCGCACGGGATCGATCCTGCAGGCGCTGCGGGCGCACGCGCGCATCTAGTAGACGGTGCCGGACATCCTGGCCCTGGGCGAACCGCTGGTGGAGTTCGCCGCCACAGAGCGCGGCGCGCTGGGGGAAGCGCGCACCTTCGTGCGCGGGTTCGGCGGGGACACGGCCAACTTCGCCCTGGCGGCAGCCCGCCTGGGGGGACGCGCCGGCTACATCACCCGCATCGGGGACGACGAGTTCGGGCGGGCCTGCCAGGCGCTGTGGCGGCGCGAGGGCGTCGACACGGCGGGCGTGATCGTCGAGCCGGGAGGTGTGACCGGCATCTACTTCATCGCCATCGACCGTGAGGGACGGCACACCTTCACCTACTACCGTGCCGGATCGGCGGCCAGCCGCCTGCAGCCGGCCGACGTCGACCCCGCCTACCTGGCACAGGCGCGCCTCTTCCACACCAGTGGCATCACCCAGGCCATCTCCGAGGGGGCCTGCGCGGCAGCGGAAGCGGCCATGGCGCGGGCCCGGGAGCTCGGACTCGTCGTCACCTACGACCTGAACGTGCGCCCGCGGCTGCGGCCGGTGGCCGAGCTGCGCGGGCGGGTGGCCGCCGCGCTGCGGTGGGCCCACGTCGTCTTCCTCAGCACCGAGGATGCCGGCCACCTCTTCCCGGACGTCGCCCCGGAGGGGGTCGTGGAGCGGTTGGTGGCGCAGGGGCCCCAGGTCGTCGTGCTTAAGCGCGGTCCGCAGGGGTGCCTGGTGGTCACGGCGGGGGGCGAGCGGATGCTGGTCCCGGGATGGCCGGTGACCCCGGTGGACGCGACCGGCGCAGGGGATGCCTTCGACGCCGCCTTCGTGGTGGAACGGTTGCGGGGGCGTCCGCTCGAGGAGGCGGCCCGCTTCGCGAACGCCGTAGGCGCACTGACGACGACGAGCCTGGGGGCCACCGCGGCCATCCCCACGCGGGCGGCCGTGGAGGCGTTCATGCGAGAACCGGCGAGAGGAGGGATGGGAGCATGAGGAGGAGCGTCGGCGGGATGCGGACGGCGGTGCTGCTGATGGCAGGGACCCTGACACTGCTCGCGGCGGTCCCCGGGGGCTGGGCCGCTCCAGCCCCGCCCCGGGTGCGCGTGGGCATCGTCGCCGCCATCGACCAGCTCGGGGTGCCGGTGGCGCAGGACCGCGGCTTCTTCGAGAAGTGGGGGCTGGAGGTGGCCATCGCCCCGCCCTACCCGACGGGCGTCGACCTGCTCAACGCGCTCCAGGCGGGGGAGGTGCAGCTCGGCCAGGTGGGCGTCCCGCTCATCGGCGCCGTGCTCCGGGGGATGGACCTGGTGATCCTCGGCAACTACTCCGGCAGTGCCGTGCGCCTGGGCGGGGACGACACCATGGCGCTGGTCACCCGGGAAGGGAGCGGGATCCGGACGATCCGGGACCTGCGCGGCAAGCGCATCGCCGTCTCCTTCGGGACGATCAGCCACCTCTACATCCTGGGGATCCTGGAGCGGGCCGGGCTGCGGGTGGAGGACGTCACGCTGGTGAACACCCCGCCGGCGGAGATGCCGGTGGCGCTGCGGGGCGGCGCCGTGCAGGCCTTCGCCACCTGGGACCCCTGGCCGGTCATCGCCCTGCGGGAGGTGGAGGGCGCCGTCGAGGTGGTGCGCGGGGGCGGGTTCATCGGGTTCATCGGGTTCAACGTGGCACTGCGCCCCTGGGCCACCCAGAACCAGGAGGTCGTGGAGCGCTTCCTGACCGCGCGGGCGGAGGCGGACCGCTTCATGCGCCAGAACCCGGTCCAGACCGCCCAGGTGGCGGTGCGGTGGCTGCCGGCGCTGCGGCCCGAGGTGGCGCTGCGCGGCGTGCGCAACAACCTGCCGACGATCGACATCCGCATCTCCTGCTTCACCTACCTGGCCCTGCACAACGCCGTGCAGACCCTGCACCGGCTGGGCTTCATCCCGGGCACCTTCGACGTCAACCGCGTCGTCATGCCCGGGCCGATCCTGGCGGTGATGCAGCGCCACCCGGAGCTCTTTGCCGACCTGCCGCCGATCCCGCGGGCCGCGCGGGTGGGCCCCACCTTCCAGTTCACCGGCTCCTGCCCGCGGTGACGGCATGACTCCTCCACGCGGGGCGGGGCGCGCGGTGTGGGCCGCCGCGCCCGCCCCGCCCCTGGCGCGGTGGCTCGGCGCCGCCGCCTGGTTCGTCGCGCCCTTCGCCATTCTGCTCCTGGTCTGGGAGGCGGCGGTGCGGCTGGGGGAGGTGCCGCTGCGGGTCTTCCCCGCGCCGGAGGACGTGCTGGCCGCCTTCCGCCAGCAGGTGGCCACCGGAGCCCTGGGACGCCACCTGTGGGCGAGTCTCTACCGGGTGCTGGTGGGGAGCACGCTCGCCATCGCGGCCAGCGTGCCGCTGGGTATCCTGGTCAGCACCCACCGCATCGTGGCGGCGGTGTGCACCCCGGTGCTGCGTTTCTTCGCGGTACTGGCCGGGATCGCCTGGATCCCTCTGGCCACCCTCTGGTTCGGCTACGGGTTCGGGGCGATCACGTTCATCATCTTCAACGCCGTCTTCTTCGTGGTCACCTACAACACGATCCTCGGCGTGCGCCGCATCCCCACGGCCCTCGTCGATGCAGCCCGCTCACTGGGGGCGGGCCGCTGGCAGGTGGTCACCGAAGTCCTCCTGCCCGGCGCCCTCCCCAACATCGTCACGGGGATCCGCACGGGGATGGGCTTCGCCTGGCGCGGCCTGATCGCCGCCGAGATCATCGCCACCAACGCCGGGCTCGGCTACATGCTCTTCCTGGCGCGCGACTTCTACCGCACCGAGGTCATCGTGCTGGGGATGATCGTCATCGGCGCGGTGTGGGTGGCCATCGACCGCCTGGTCCTGGCGCCGCTGGAGCGGCGCACGGTGGAGCGGTGGGGGCTGGCGCGCCGGGTGGAGTGAGGGCCGCAGGATGAGCCGGGACGCCGTGGCCCCGCCGTTGCCCCCGCCACCGCTCGCGGCGGTGCGGGCGCGCCTGGCCGCCAGCCCGGCGGTCCGGACGCTGGCGCCGTTCCTGCCCCTGGTCGTGCTCTGGGCGGTCGTGGTGGAGCTGGAGGTGTTCCCCCGCGCCTTCTTCCCCGGCCCCCTGGACGTCGTGCGGGCCGGGGCCGCGCTCGTCTACAAGGGGATCCTGCCCGTCCACCTGCAGGACAGCCTGACGCGCCTGGCCACCGGGGCCGCGGTCGGGATCGTCGTGGGCATCCCGCTGGGCGTGCTCGTGGGGTTGCACCGCGTCGCCTACCGGCTGGCCTGGCCGCTCGTCGTCTTCTTCCAGGCCATCGGCGACATCGCCTGGCTGCCCATCCTGCTCGTCTGGTTCGGCTTCTCCCTGACGACGATGACGGTCGTCATCGTCTACACGGTCGTCTTCCCCATCATCTTCAACGCGGCCCTGGGCGTGCGCACCGTGCCCCAGGACCTCGTCCGGGCGGCCCAGATGCTGGGCGCCTCGCCCCTGCGAGTGCTGACCGAGGTCCTCCTCCCCGGGGCGCTGCCCAACATCGTCACGGGGCTGCGTAACGGGCTGGGGTACGGGTGGCGGGCGCTCATCGCCGCGGAGATCATCGTGGGGACGAGCGGCATCGGCTTCATGATGTTCGACGCGCGGCGGCAGGGGAGCGTGGTGGAGATGCTCCTCGGCATGATCCTCCTGGGCGTGCTGTGGTCCGTGGTGGACGGGGCCCTGCTCACCCCGCTGGAGCGCGCCACGGTGGAGCGGTGGGGCCTGACCCGCCGGGTGGAGTGAGCATGGGTCTGGTCATCCGCCACCTGAGCAAGACCTACTTCGACGCCGAGGCGGGCCGGACGGTCACGGCGCTGGCGGACGTCTCCCTGGAGATCGCCGCCGGGGAGTTCGTGGCCATCCTGGGGCCGAGCGGCAGCGGCAAGACCACCCTGCTGAACATCGTGGCCGGGTTCCTGCCCCCCACCTCCGGCGAGGTCCTGCTGAACGGCCGGCGCATCCAGGGCCCGGGCCCCGACCGCGGCGTGGTCTTCCAGGCCTTCGCCCTCTTCCCCTGGAAGACCGTGCTGGAGAACGTCGCCTTCGGCCTGAAGATGCGGGGAGTCCCGCCGGCCGAGCGCGAGCGCCTCGCCCGCGAGTACATCGAGCTGGTGGGGCTGCAGGGGTTCGAGCACCACTACCCGCACCAGCTCTCGGGCGGGATGCAGCAGCGGGTGGGCGTGGCCCGCGTGCTGGCCAACCGGCCGGAGCTCATGCTGATGGACGAGCCCTTCGCCAGCGTCGACGCGCAGACCCGCATGACGCTGCAGGAGGAGCTGGCGCGCATCTGGGAGGCCCGCCGCCCCACGGTCCTCTTCGTCACCCACGACGTCGAGGAGGCGGTCTTCCTGGCGGAGCGGGTGGTGGTGCTGACGCCCCGGCCGGCCCGGGTGGCCGCGGTCGTCCCGGTCGACCTGCCCCGCCCCCGCACCTGGCAGCGGCTGATCGAGGACGACGCCTACAAGCGCCTGGTGGCGCACGTGTTCGGGCTGGTGCGGACCGCCCCGGCGGGGCCCGAGCCGGTGCCGGCATCCGGTCCCCGCGCGCCCGACGAGGCCCGCCCCGCGCGCCCCGACCCGCGGCCCCGACCGTCCGGGACCTGGCGCGTGCGGCTGCTGCGCCGCCTGCTGCTGGTGGCGGCCCTGGTCGTCGCCTGGCAGACCGCCCTGGCCGTCCACGCTGCCGGGAAGCTGCCGCCCGACCTGGCGGAGCGCGCAGGCTCTCGCGGCACCGTGGACCTGCTCGTGACGCTGCGCTTCCCGCCCGAGCGCTTCCACGTGCTGGTCTTCCAGCGGTTCGGGCGCGTCTCCGGCACGCGGGGCGAGGCGGTGGAGGTGCGCAGCGTCCCCGTCGGCCGCGTCCGGGAGATCGCGCGGTTCTACTGGGTGCGGGCCATCACCATGCTGGAGGAGGAAGGGCGATGAAGGCCTTCGACTACGTCCTGGAGCGCGGCGTCTTCGCCGTCCTGCGGCTGGACGTCCCCGACCGGGCGCTGCCCCTGGCCGAGGCGATCGCCGCGGGTGGGGTGCGGGGCATCGAGTTCACCTTCACCACCCCGCAGGCCCTCACCCTGCTCGCCCCGGCGCGCACCCGCCTGGAGGGGCGCGCGCTGGTGGGGATGGGCACCGTCACCGACGGCCAGCAGGCGCGGGAGGCGGTGGCGGCGGGCGCGGCCTTCCTGGTCACCCCCACGCTCTCCTGGGAGGTGGTGGAGGTGGCGCAGGAGCGCGGGGTGCCGGTGATGATCGGCGCCTTCTCCCCCACCGAGGTGCTGGCCGCCTGGCGCGCGGGAGCGGACCTGGTGAAGGTCTTCCCCGCCCGCATCGGCGGGCCGGCCTACCTGCGCGACCTGCTGGCCCCGCTGCCCGACCTGCGCCTCGTCCCCTCCGGGGGGGTGGACGTGGAGTCCGCTCCGGCCTACATCCGGGCGGGCGCGGTGGGCGTGGCGGTGGGCGGGGCGCTGGTGGACCGGGCGCTGGTGGCCCGCGGCGCCTGGCAGGAGATCACGGCACGGGCGCAGGCGCTGGTCGAGGCGGTCGCCCGCGCGCGGACGGAGGGCGCGAGGGCCGGGGTGGGAGGGACGTGAAGCGAGGCGGCATCCTGCACCCGGAGCTGCTGGCGGTCATCGCCCGCCTGGGCCATACCGACCGCCTGGTCATCGCCGACAGCGGGCTCCCCATTCCCCCCTCGGTGACGCGGATCGACCTGGCCCTGGTGGCCGGCGTCCCGTCGTTCCTGCAGACCCTCGAGGCGGTGCTCCACGAGCTGGCGGTGGAGGGCGCCGTGGTCGCCGAAGAGATGGGTACGCGCAGCCCGCACGTGCTGGACGGGGTGCGCCGCCTGCTCGGCGCGGTGCCGCTCACCTTCGTCCCGCACGAGGCGTTCAAGGCCCAGCTCCCAGCGGCGCGCGCCGTCGTGCGCACCGGCGAGCAGACACCCTACGCGAACATCATCCTCATCGCCGGCGTCACGTTCTGATGGCGGGAGCGGGAGCTGCCGCTCATCCTCCGGCGAGCGCCCGGGCGGCGGCCGCGCGCAGGCGCGCCAGCGAGACGGCCAGGGGCTGGTCGGGCAGGAAGAGGCCCGTCGATCCCCCCACCAGCACGCGCGCCCCCGCCGCCACCAGCGGGCCGACGGTGCGGGGATTGACGTTCCCGTCCACCTCCACCAGCGCCGCCGACCCGGTGCGGCGCAGGAGGGCCGCCACCGCAGCCACGCGCCGGGCCGCGCCGGGCACCATGGGCCGGCCGGCGAACCCCGGCCGGACGGTCATGACCAGGACGCGGCTCACCAGGTCCAGGACCGGCTCGACGAGGCCGGGCGGCGTCTCCGGGTTGAGGGCCACCCCGGCCGCCATGCCGGCCGCACGCACGGCCTCGACCGCGCGGCGCAGCGGCCCCCGCGCCTCCGCGTGCACCAGGCAGAGCTCACACCCCGCTTCGGCGAGCGCAGGCAGGAGCGGCCGCGGGTCCCGGACCATCAGGTGGGCCTCGAAGGGCCGGGTGGTCAAGGGGCGCAGGGCCGCCACCACCGGCGGCCCGAGGACGATGTTGGGGACGAAGACGCCGTCCATGATGTCGACGTGGAAACCGTCGACCCCCGCCGCCTCCAGGGCACGGACCGCCGCGCCCAGCGCCGTCAGGTCGGCGCACATCAGCGAGGCCACCACCTGGACTGCCCCTCCCTGTGCCTCCACCGTGCCCTCCCGTCCCGTCGGCCCCCCGGCGGGCCCGAGGGGGGCCCGCAGGCTGAAAGAAACCTTCGTCAGCGCAGGCTGGAAACTGGAAGGAATTTTCGTGACCGCCTGCGAACCCTCCCTGTCGAACAGCCCCACACCGATCCGACGGGTGTCCCATGGCGGTCCGCGCGCGCTCGCCGGGCAACGCCTGCCTCCTGCGCATCGAGCGGAGCTCCGCCTCGATGCGCCCCACCGAGCGGCGGGTGGCGGACTACATCCGCAGCCACCCCGAAGAGGTCATCCGGCTCTCCGTCACCGCGCTGGCCGAGGCGGCCCAGGCCAGTGAGGCCACCGTCGTGCGCCTCTGCCAGCGGCTGGGCTACCAAGGGTACCAGGAGCTGAAGATCGCCCTGGCCCGCGAGCTGGCCAACCCGCTGGCGCTCATCCACGAGGACATCCAGGAGGGCGACGGCCCCCGGGCGGTGATCGCCAAGGTCTTCGCCTCCCACCTCCAGACCCTGGAGCTGACCCGCCGCACCCTCGACCCGCGCGCCCTGGCCCGGGCGGCGCAGGCGCTGGCGGAGGCGCGGCGGGTGGAGATCTTCGCCCTGGGCACCTCGGTGCCCATCGCCCTCGACCTGCACGGCAAGATCCTCCGCATCGGCGTGCCCAGCACCGTCACCGCCGACGCCCACCTGATGGCCGTGGCCGCCCGCCAGCTGGGGCAGCGGGACGTGGCGGTGGGGATCTCCCACTCCGGGGCCAGCCGCGACGTCGTGGACGCCGTGCGCGCCGCCCGCATGGGCGGGGCGACGACGATCGCCCTCACGAGCTTCGGCCGCTCCCCGCTCACCCGGGTGGCGGAGGTCCGCCTCTTCACCGCCTCCCAGGAGACGCGCTTCCGCAGCGAGCCGCTGGTCTCGCGGCTGGCCCAGATGGCCGTGGTGGACGCGCTCTTCGTGGCCGTGGCGCTGCGGAACCCGGCGGCGGCGGTGCGGCACATGCGCACGGTGGAGGAGGCGCTGGTGGACAAGAAGCGGCACTGACCCGCCCGGCGCCGTCGGGAGGCCCGGCCCGAGGAGGTGGTGGCAGATGCGATCGCCGGAGATCGTCGAGCCGACACCCGCAGCGGTGGAGCGCGCCCTCGACAGCGGCGACGGCCTCCTGCGCCTGGCGCCCACCTGGGTGCCGCGCTCCTTCCTCGTCCCGGGGCGGCGCCTGAAGCTCCACCCGCGGGACGTCTACGCCCTGGGCGCCCACCGCGGCGGCATCGACGAGCGCTGGCTGGGCTCGACCACCCCGGCGGCCAACGAGGGCGCCCCGCCGGACGAGGGGCTCTCCTACGTGGTCGGCCCGGACGGCCGCTTCACCCTGCGCGACGCCATCGCCGTCGCCGGCGAGCGCATCATCGGCCGGGAGGTGATGGCCCGCTACGGCGGGTGGCCGGTCTACGCCAAGTTCTTCGACAACCTCGGGCCCATCCCGCACCACCTCCACCAGCGTGCGGCCCACGCGGCCGCGGTGGGGCGGGCCCCCAAGCCCGAGGCCTACTACTTCCCGCCGCAGCTGAACGCCCAGGAGCATCGGTTCCCCTACACCTTCTTCGGACTGGAGCCCGGCACCACGCGCGAGGCGTTGCGGCGCTGTCTCGAGCGGTGGGCGGAAGGCGACAACGGCGTGCTGGAGCTCTCGCGCGCCTACCGCCTGCGGCCGGGCAGCGGCTGGCTCGTGCCGGCGGGGATCCTGCACGCCCCCGGGACGCTGGTCACCTACGAGCCGCAGTGGGCCTCCGACGTCTTCGCCATGTTCCAGTCCATGGTGGAGGACCGCCCCGTCCCGTGGAGCCTGCTGGTGAAGGACGTTCCGCCGGAGCACCACCACGACCTCGACTACCTGGTCGACCTGGTGGACTGGGAGGCCAACCTCGACCCCGCCTTCAAGGCCCACCACTACCTGGAGCCCATCCCCGTCGCCCCCAGCGCCTCCGAGGGTTACGTGGACCGGTGGGTGGTCTACGGCCGCATCGACGGGCAGGCCCTGCTGCTGGCGCGCGAGCTGACCGTCCGCCCCGGGGCCTCCCTCGTGCTGCGCGACGGGGCGGCCTCCTGCCTGGTGGCGGTGCAGGGGCGCGGGACCCTGAACGGCCAGCCCGTGGAGACGCCGGTGGTGATCCGCTACGGCGAGCTGACCTGGGACGAGTGGTTCGTCAGCGCGGCGGCGGCGCAGGCCGGTGTGACCGTGCGCAACACCGGCAGCGAGGACCTGGTCCTGTTGCGCTACTTCGGCCCGGAGACGCTCCCGGACGTCCCGGAGGTGGGGACGGCGCGGTGAGCCTGGCCGCCGCTCCCCTGCCTGCGATCCCCGCCGTGGAGGTGCGCGGCGTGAGCAAGGCCTTCCCCGGCGTGCGCGCGCTCGACGGGGTGAGCCTGCGCATCCGCGGCGGCACCGTCCACGCCATCGTGGGGGAGAACGGGGCCGGCAAGTCCACGCTGATCAAGATCCTCACCGGCGTCTACCGGCCGGACGGGGGTGAGATCCTGGTGGACGGCCGCCCGGTCGTGATCGACAGCCCGGCGGCGGCGCGCCGCCTGGGCCTGGCGGCGATCTACCAGGAGCTCACCCTGGTCCCGGAGATGACCGTGGCCGAGAACATCGCGCTGGGCCGCTTCCCGGCCCGCCTGGGCGTGGTGGACCGGCGGCGGCTGGAGGCCCGCGCCCGCGAGGCGCTGGCCCTGCTGGGCGAGCCCATCGACCCGCACGTCCCGGTGCGCCGCCTCTCCGTGGCGCGGCAGCAGATGGTGGCCGTGGCCAAGGCCCTGGCCGCGGAGGCCCGCATCCTGATCATGGACGAGCCCACCGCCGCCCTCCCCCAGCGCGAGATCGCCCGGCTCTTCCGCGTCATCCGGCGGCTGCGCGACCAGGGGGTCACCTTCATCTACATCAGCCACCGGCTGGAGGAGATCTTCGAGATCGCCGACCACGTGACCGTGCTGCGCGACGGCCGGGTGGTGGGGGACCTCCCCGTGGCCGAGGCGGACGTGGACCGCATCGTCGCCCTGATGATCGGCCGCCAGCTCCACGAGTTCTTCCCCCGCGAGCGCCACACCCCGGGGGAGGAGGTGCTGCGCGTGGAGGGCCTCTCCGCTCCGCCGCGCGTCCTCGACGTCAGCTTCACCCTGCGGCGCGGGGAGATCCTCGGCCTGGCCGGGATGGTCGGCTCCGGGCGCACGGAGCTGGTGCGGGCCCTCTTCGGCGCCGACCCCGTGGCGGGCGGGCGCGTCCTCCTGGAGGGCCGGCCGGTGCGCTTCCGCTCGCCGCGCCAGGCCATCGCGCAGGGGGTGGGCCTGCTGCCGGAGGAGCGCAAGGGACAGGGGCTCGTCCTCGCCCTCAGCGTGCGCGACAACATCTCCCTGGCCGTGCTCGACCGCCTCGCCCGCCTGGGCGTGATCCAGGCGGCCCGGCAGACGCGCCTCGTCGCCGACCTGGTGCGCCGCCTGGACATCCGCACGCCGGGCCTGGAGCAGCCGGTGATGTACCTGAGCGGGGGCAACCAGCAGAAGACGGTGCTGGCCCGCTGGCTGGCCCGCCGCTGCCGCGTGCTGATCTTCGACGAGCCCACCCGGGGGATCGACGTGGGGGCGAAGGCGGAGATCTACCGGCTGATGAGCGCCATCTGCCGGGAGGGCGGGGCCATCATCATGGTCTCCTCCGACCTCCCGGAGCTGCTCTCCATGAGCGACCGCATCGTGGTCATGCGTCAGGGGCGCGTGGTGGGGGAGCTGCGTCGGGAGGAGGCCAGCGAGGAGCGCGTCCTCAACCTGGCCCTGGGCGTGGAGGCCGGCGAGGCCGGAGGAGGGGTGGATGGCGGAGCCGTCGTCGGTCGGTAAGGGGGCGGCGCTGCCGGCGGCGGAGCGGCGTCCGGCGCCCACGCCGGGGGAGGCCCTCCTGGCCGTGTGGGACCGCTACGGCATCCTCATCGCCCTGCTGGTCGTCTCCCTGACCATCGGGGCGCTGGAGCCGGTCTTCTTCTCCCCCATCAACATCCTCAACGTCGTCCGCCAGATCTCCATCATCGGCATCATCGCCGTGGGCGAGACGATGGTCATCCTGCTGGGCGGCATCGACCTGTCGGTGGGCTCGGTGGTGGCCTTCACGGGGGCGGTGGCGGCCACGCTGATGGTGCCGCTGGCCCAGCCCATCCCCCTGGCTGTGGCCGCGGCGCTGCTGGTCGGGCTGGCCATCGGCTTCTTGAACGGCTTCGTCAGCCGCAAGGGCGGCATGCACCCGTTCATCGTCACCCTGGGGACGCTCAGCGTCTGCCGCGGGCTGACGCTCATCCTGGCGGGCGGGCGCCCCATCTCCGGGCTGCCCGAGGCCTTCCTGTGGCTGGGCGGCGGGGAGGTGGGCCCCATCCCCGTCCCCGTCATCCTCTTCCTCGGCCTGGTGGTCCTGGCCGGCTTCGTCCTGCGGCGGACCACCTTCGGCCGCAGCATCTACGCCATCGGCGGCAACGAGGAGGCGGCGCGGCTCTCCGGGGTGGCGGTGGACCGCATCTACATCGCCACCTTCGCGCTGGCCGGGCTGCTGTCGGGGCTCGCCGGGCTCGTCCTCACCTCCCGGCTGAACTCGGCGGAGCTGGTGGCCGGGCAGGGCTACGAGCTGGACGTCATCGCGGCGGTCGTCATCGGCGGCACCAGCCTCTTCGGCGGCGTGGGCTCGGTGTACGGGACGCTGGTCGGGGCGCTGCTCATCGGGGTGATCTCCAACGGGCTCAACCTGCTGGGCGTCTCCTCGTACTGGCAGCTGGTCGTGAAGGGGCTGGTGATCGTCGTGGCGGCCCTCATCGACAACCTCAAGCGCCGGTTCCGCCGCTAGCGGACCGGCCGGCGCGGAAGGGGGTGGGAGTGGACCGGGTCGGGCCTCGGGAGGGTCGCCTCCCGGCCGTCGTGCACGCTTCGCAGAGAGGAGGGAGACCGTGCAGCGCAGGTTCTGGCAGATCGCCATCGCCGTGATTGCGGTCCTCCTGGTGCTGCGGGCGCCGGGGCCGCTCCCGGCCGCCGCACCGCGGACCATCACCATCGGGCTCTCGTTCCCCTCGCTCTCCTTCGCCTGGTTCGCCTTCCTGGAGAAGGCGGTCAAGGACAAGGCGCGGCAGCTGGGGAACGTGAACGTCCTCTCCGTCGAGTCGCAGAACCAGGTCTCCAAGCAGGTGGCGGACATCGAGGACATGATCGTCAAGAAGGTGGACGGCGTCCTCCTCGTCCCCATCGAAGTGCGGGCCGTCATCCCCGCCGTGCGCGCGCTCAACCGCGCCAAGATCCCCGTCGTGACCGTGGACCGGCGCCTGGAGGCCGGCGCCGGGGTGCAGATCCTGGCCCACGTGGGCGCGGACAACGTCGAGGGCGGCCGCATCGCCGGCCGCTACGTGGCCGACCAGCTCCGGGCCAAGTACGGCCAGGTCCGGGGCACCGTGGTGGAGCTCTACGGCACGCCCGGGGCGGGCCCCGCCATCGACCGCAGCCGGGGCTTCCGCGAGGTGCTCGACCGCTACCAGGGGGTCACCGTCAGGCAGTACACGGCGAACTTCCGCCGCGAGGACGGGCTGAAGGTCATGGAGGACGCCCTGCAGGCCCTGCCGCGCATCGACGCGGTCTTCGGGGCCAACGACGAGATGATCCTGGGGGCGCTCGAGGCGATGAAGGCCAGCGGCAAGGTGAAGGTGGCCGACGTGGTCACCGTGGGGTTCGACGCCCTGCCCGACGCGCTGCGGGCCATCCGGGACGGGGTGCTGGACGCCACCATCGAGCAGTTCCCCGGCCGGCAGGCGTCGACCGGCTTCGAGATCCTGGTGGCCTACATCCGGGAGCAGAAGCGGCCGGCGTCGGCCACCGTGCTGATCAAGCCGCTGCTCATCACCAAGAGCAACCTCCACCGGGCGGAGAAGGGCTTCTAGCCCGCGGGAGACCCCGTGAGAGGGAAGGGAGGAGGAGCGAGATGACCCGACGCGTGCTGCTCCTGACGCTGGCCACCGCCGTGGCCCTGTGGCTGCTCCCGCCCGTCCAGGCGGCTGGGCGGCGCACCCAGGTGGCCTTCGTGCCGAAGCTCATCGGCATCCCCTACTTCAACGCCATGGAGAAGGGCGGCAAGCAGGCGGCCGCCGACCTGAACGTGGAGTTCGTCTACACGGGGCCGACCACGGCCGACTCGGCCGCACAGATCCAGATCGTCGACAACCTGATCACGCGGGGCGTGCCGGCCATCGCCGTGGCCCCCAACGACCCCACGGCCATCGCCCCCACCCTGAAGAAGGGGAAGGACCGGGGGCTCAAGATGTTCACCTCCGACACCGACGCGCCCAACTCGGTGCGCGAGGTCTTCGTCAACCAGGCCCTGGCCGAGGACATCGGCAACACCATCATGGACGAGCTGGCCAGGATGATGGGCCGGCGGGGGGAGTACGCCATCGTCTCCTGCGGCCCCACGGCGCAGAACTTGAACGCCTGGATCGAGATCGAGAAGAAGCGCCAGGCCGCACGCTACCCGGAGATGAAGCTCATCGCCCTGAGGTACGCTGGCGAGGACATCAACGAGGCGATCAAGGTGACGCGCGACCTCATCACCGCCTTCCCCAACCTCAAGGGTATCATCGGCCAGTGCTCGACCTCGGCCCCGGGGGCGGCGGAAGCCGTCACCCAGATGGGGAAGATCGGCAAGATCTTCGTCACCGGGCTGTCGGTGCCCTCGCTCATGCGCAAGTACGTGAAGAACGGGGCGGTGCCCAGCTTCGTCCTCTGGGATCCGGTGAAGCTGGGCTACCTGACTGTCTGGGCGGGGAAGCAGCTGGTGGACGGCAAGGCGTTCGCCGCGGTGAACACCGTCCCGACCATCGGCCAGGTGCGCTACTTTCCCCAGCAGCGCATGCTGTTGCTGGGCCCGCCCACCGTCTTCACCAAGGCGAACGTCGACCGGTTCGACTTCTGAGCCGCGGCGGGGGCGGGGCGGGCGCCCCGCCCCCGCCCGTGCACCGGCCATGAGCGGGCTGCTCGCCGCGCGGGACGTCTCCAAGGCGTTCGGCGGTGTCGTCGCCGTCCGGCACGCCTCCTTCGACGTGCGCCCAGGCGAGGTGCACGCGCTGGTGGGACAGAACGGCGCCGGCAAGTCCACCCTCATCCGCATCCTCTCCGGGGCGCTGCAGCCCGACAGCGGCCAGGTCCTCTACGAGGGACGGCCCGTACAGCTGACCTCGCCCCGCGTGGCCCAGGACCTCGGCATCGCCACCGTCTACCAGGACCCGCTGGTCTACCCCGACCTGAGCGTGGTGGAGAACATCTTCATGGGCCGGGAGCTGCGCGACCGCCTGGGCAACATCGACTGGGCGGCGCAGCGCCAGGCGGCTGCCCGCCTCTTCGCCGACCTGGGGATCCGCGGCACCTTCCTCACCCAGCCCATCGGCCGGCTGACCATCGGCATGCAGCAGCTCGTCCTGATCGTGAAGGCGCTCTCCCACGCCTCGCGGGTGATCATCCTGGACGAGCCCACCGCCATCCTCACCCAGGGCGAGACGGAGCGGCTCTTCGGCGTCATCCGACGCCTCCGCGCCGCCGGGGTGGGGATCGTCTACATCAGCCACCGGCTGGAGGAGATCTTCCAGATCGCCGACCGGGTGACGGTGATGAAGGACGGGGAGGTGCGCGGCACCTTCCCCGTCGGAGAGATCTCCCACGACCGGCTGATCGACCTGATGGCGGGGGAGATCTTCCACGAGCGGGCGGCCGGCGACGGCCGGCGCATCGGGGAGGTCGTCCTGCGCGTGGAGGAGCTAGTCGTCCCGCCCACGGTGAAGGACGTCTCCTTCGACGTCCGGCGCGGCGAGGTGCTGGCCATGTTCGGGCTGGTGGGTTCCGGGCGCACCCAGGTGGCCCACGCCCTCTTCGGCATCGCCCCGGCGGCCCGCGGCCGCATCCTCCTGGACGGGGAGGCGGTGACGATCACCTCCCCCGAGCAGGCCCTCCGCCTCGGGATCGCCTACCTGCCCGAGGACCGCAAGGCCCAGGGGCTCTTCCTGCCGCTGCCGGTGCGCTACGACCTGACCGTGGCCATCCTCCCCGCCCTGCGCCGCCTGCTGGGTGTGGTGGACCGCCGGCGGGAGGAGGCGGCGGGCACGGCGACGGTGCGGGCGCTGGGGATCCGCACCCCCGGGCTGGACGCCCCCACCCAGGCGCTCTCCGGAGGCAACCAGCAGAAGGTCTTGCTGGGGCGCTGGCTGGCGCGCCGTCCCCGGCTGCTCATCCTCGACGAGCCCACCCGGGGCGTGGACGTCGCGGCCAAAGAGGAGATCCACCAGCGCATCTTCGCCCTGGCGGCGGAGGGCGTCGCCGTCGTGGTCATAAGCAGCGAGCTCCCCGAGGTGCTGAAGCTGGCCGACCGCATCCTGGTCCTACACGAGGGGCGCGCGACGGCGCTGGTAGCCCGGGGGGAGGTGGAGGGCGAGGCAGCCCTGCTGCGGGCGGCCACGGGAGCGCGGGAGGTCTATGCAGACGCTCCCGCTTGAACGGGCCCACCCGGCCCCCGTGCTCGTGCGCGGCCTAGCGGTGCTGCGCACGCGCGAGGCGGGCGTCGTCCTCTTCATCCTCGTGCTGGGGCTCGTCCTGCACGCCTGGACGGGCCGCTTCCTCACCCCGACCAACCTGGCCAACGTCCTGTTGAACAGCGCCCCCACCGCCGTCGTGGCCCTGGGGATGACCCTGGTCATCCTCACCGGCGGCATCGACGTCTCGGTGGGGTCGACGCTGGGCGTCACCGCCGTGCTCCTGGGCTACGCCGCCGCGGCGGGGTGGCACCTGGGCCCGCTGGTGGCGGTCGGGGTGCTGAGCGGTCTCCTGCTCGGGATGGTCAACGGCGCGCTGGTCGCCCGGGCCGGCGTGATGCCCATCATCGCCACGCTCGCCACCCTCTCGCTCTACCGGGCGCTCGGCTTCCAGCTCCTGCGCGGCAAGTGGATCGCCGACATCCCCCCCGTCCTGCGCCCGGTCGGGCTCGGCACGGTGGGCGGGGTGCCGGTGGCCGCCCTCCTGGCCCTCGCCCTCACCCTCCTCTTCGCCTACGTCACCGCCCGGCGTCCGCTGGGGCGGCACATCTACGCGGTGGGCGGCAACGCCGAAGCGGCGCGCCTCGCCGGGATCGACGTGGCCCGGGTGGCCTTCGTCGTCTACGGCGTGACCGGCATGCTGGTGGGCGTGGCGGCGCTCCTCTACGTCGGCCAGACCGGCTTCGTGCAGTCCAACACGGGGGTGGGGTTCGAGCTGCAGGTCATCGCCGCCGTGGTGCTGGGCGGGACCTCCATCCTGGGCGGGCGCGGCAGCGTCGTGGGCAGCGTGCTGGGGGCGGTGCTGGTGGGCCAGATCAAGAACGGGCTGATCCTGATGAACGTGAGCGGGCTGGCCGAGGGGATGGTGGCCGGCGTCCTGATCCTGCTCGCCGTGGCCGTCGACCTGCTGCGCACCCGGCGGGGAGCCCCCTGATGGTGTGCGGCCGGCGCTGGGCACAGGGAGGCCCCTGATGGCTGCCCGTCTGCTACGTGCCGTCGCCGCGGACCGGCCCCGTTTCCTCCTCGCCCTGCTGCTGGCGAGCTACGCCCTCTTCGCCCTGACCGTCGACGGCTTCGCCACCCTGTACAACACCCTGAACATGACGCGCTACGGGGTCGAGATCGGCCTGCTGGCCCTGGGCGAGACCCTGGTGATCATCTCCGGCGGGGGCTCCATCGACCTCTCCGTCGGCTCGATGCTGAGCCTGGCCGGCGTCGTCATGGGCCTCCTGGTCAAGCACCTGGGGGTGGACGTGTGGCTGGCCGCAGGCGCCGCCGTCCTCAGCGGGGCGGTGATGGGCGCCCTCAACGCCCTCTGCATCACCGCGCTCCGCATCCCCGCCCTCATCGTCACCCTGGGCACGCTCTACATCTACGGGTCGGCGGCGCTGGTACTGACGGACACCGTGCCCATCTCGGGGCTGCCGGAGCGGTTCTACGTCCTGGGCCAGGGGGAGGTGCTGGGGATCCCCCTGCAGGTGGTGCTGGTCTTCCTCCCCGTGGCGGTGCTGCTGCACGCCCTGTTGCGGCACACGGTCTTCGGCCGCCACCTCTACGGCGTCGGCACGAACGAGGTGGCGGCGCGCTTCGCGGCCATCCCCGTGGAGCGGGTGCGGTTCTGGGTCTTCACCCTCTCCGGCCTGCTGGCCGGGGTGGCCGCCGTGGTGATCACCTCCCGGGTGGCCAGTGCCCGCCCGGACGCCGGCTTCGGCTACGAGCTGCAGGCCATCACCATCGCCGTGCTGGGCGGCACCCACATCGCCGGCGGCGAGGGCACGGTGCTGGGGACGGTGCTGGGCGTGACCGTCATCACCGTGCTCTCAAACGGCCTGCAGCTGGCGGGCATCCACCCGATCTGGCAACTGGGGGCGGTGGGCGCGGTCCTGGTGGGCACCGTGGTCCTCAACCAGTGGCTGGCCCGGCGGGGGATGGCGGTGGGCGTGCAGGGAGGGTGAAGCGGTGACGCGGCCGTCGTGGTCGGAGGCGGAGGTCCGCGGGCGCAGTCCCCTGGAGCAGCTGGTCTACCGCTCCCGGCTCCTGGGACAGGACCCCGCCATCGTCAACTGGAAGGGCGGCAACACCTCGGCCAAGGCGGAGGAGGTGGACCACACCGGGCGGCGGGTGCGCACGCTGTGGGTCAAGGGCAGCGGCTCGGACATGCGCACCGCCACCGTGCGCGACTTCGCCGGCCTGCGCCTGGACGAGGTCCTGCTGCTCGAAGCCCGGGACCACCTCTCCGACGAGGAGATGGTGGACTACCTCCTGCGCTGCCTCCTGCGGCCCGACTACCCCCGGCCGTCCATCGAGACGCTCCTGCACGCCTTCCTGCCCTTCGCCCACGTCGACCACACCCACCCCGACGCGGTGATCGCCTTCTGCACCGCCGACCGCGGCGAGGCGGTGACGCGCGAGGTCTTCGGCGATGCCGTCCTCTGGATCCCCTACCAGCGCCCCGGCTTTGCCCTCAGCAAGGCGGTGGCCGCGGCGGTGCGCCGCCACCCCCAGGCCCGGGCGGTCTTCCTGGCCAAGCACGGCCTGGTGACGTGGGGGGGGGACGCGCGCAGCTGCTACGAGGCCACCCTGGCGATCGTCGCCCAGGCGGAGGAGGCGGTCGCCCGCCGCCGGCCCCGCGTGCCCTTCGGCGGCCTCCGGGTCACACCCGCCGCCGAGCAGGAGCGGCAGCGCCTCCTCACCCACCTGCTGCCCCGGGTGCGCGGGGCGGTGAGCCAGCGCCGGCCGGCCGTCCTCCACGTGGACACCACTCCCGACGTGATGGCCTTCGTGTGCAGCGAGCAGCTCACCACCCTGGCCACCGTCGGTGCGGCCTGCCCCGACCACCTGGTGCACACCAAGCACCGCCCGTGCATCGTGTCGGTCGGGCCCGAGGCCGGCCCGGAGGGCCTGGCGGGCGCGGCGGTGGCCGCCGTCGAGGAGTACGCGGCGGCGTACGAGCGCTACCAGGCCGCCCACCGCCGGCCGGGCGACCCCGAGGGGGACCCCTTCCCGCGCGTCCTCCTCCTCCCCGGGCTCGGCATGGTCACCGCCGGCCCCACCAAGGAGGCGGCGGCGCGCACGGCCGACCTCTACCACCGCGCCATCGCCGTCATGGCCGGCGCCGAGGCGCTGGGCACCTTCACCTCCCTCACGGACCGCGAGGCCTACGACGTGGAGTTCTGGCCCCTCGAGCTCTACAAGCTCACCCTGGCGCCGCCCCCGCGCGAGCTGCACGGCCGCGTGGCCCTGGTCACCGGAGGCGCCGGGGCCATCGGGCGGGCGGTGGCCGAGCGCTTGGCCCAGGAGGGCGCGCACGTGGGGCTGCTCGACATCGACGCGGACGGGGCGGCGGCGGTGGCGGCGGAGCTGCGCGAGCGCTTCGGCGAGGGGCGCGCGCTCGGCCTCCCCTGCGACGTCACCGACGAGGCGGCGGTGCAGGCGGCCTACGGGCGTCTCGTGCTGGAGTACGGCGGCGTGGACATCGTGGTGAACAACGCCGGGGTGGCGCTGGCCCGGCCGGTGGAGGAGACCTCCGCCGAGGAGTGGGACCGCCTCTTCGCCGTGCTGGCGCGCGGCTACTTCCTCGTCGCCCGGGAGGCGTTCCGGGTGCTGCGGGCCCAGGGCCGGGGCGGGGCGCTCGTCTTCGTCACCAGCAAGAACGCCCTGCTAGCCGGGCGCAACAGCGCCGCGTACAACGCCGCCAAGGCGGCGGAGCAGCACCTGATGCGCTCGCTGGCCGAGGAGGGGGGCGAGGCCGGCATCCGCGTGAACGCGGTGGCCCCGGATGCGGTGCTGCGGGGCTCGCGCATCTGGTCGGGGACCTGGCGCCAGCAGCGGGCGCGGGACTACGGGGTGGAGGAGACGGAGCTGGAGGCCTTCTACCGGGCCCGCACCACCCTCAAGGTGAACGTCTTCCCGGAGGACGTGGCGGAGGCGGTCTGCTTCCTCGTCTCGCCGCGGTCGGCGAAGACGACGGGGTGCACTATCACCGTGGACGGCGGCGTCCCGGGCGCCTACACGCGCTGAGGAGGGCGGGGGCATGAGCGACGCGGCCTACACCGTGCTGGAACGGCAGCTGACCGACCGGGGGGTGGACGTGGCCCGGGTGCGGGCGGCCCTGCGCAGCCTGCAGGTGGAGACCCCGTCGTGGGGGTACGGGGACTCGGGCACGCGCTTCGCCGTCTTCCCCTGGCCGGGCGCGGCGCGCACGATCTGGGAGAAGCTGGAGGACGCCGCCCTGGTCCACCGCCTCACCGGGGTCTGCCCCTCCGTGGCCATCCACATCCCCTGGGACGCCGTGGACGACTACGGACGGCTGCGGGAGGCGGCGCGGCAGCTCGGCCTGCGCATCGGCGCGGTCAACCCCAACCTCTTCCAGGAGGCGACCTACCGGCTGGGCAGCGTCTGCCACCCCGACCCGGCGGTGCGGCGGCGCGCGGTGGCGCACATGCTCGAGTGCGTGGAGGTGGCGCGCGCCGTCGGGTCGGACCTGCTGAGCCTGTGGTTCGCCGACGGGACCAACTACCCGGGGCAAGACGACTTCCGCGCCCGCCGCCGGCGCCTGGCGGAGGCGCTGGTCGAGGTCTACGCGGCCATGCCGGACGGGATGCGCATGCTCCTGGAGTACAAGTTCTTCGAGCCGGCCTTCTACCACACTGACCTGGCGGACTGGGGGATGGCCTACCTGCTGGCGGTGCGCCTGGGGCCGCGCGCGCAGGTCCTGGTGGACACCGGCCACCACCCCCAGGGGACCAACATCGAGCACCTGGTGGCGGTGCTGCTGGAGGAGGGCCGCCTGGGCGGCTTCCACTTCAACAGCCGCAAGTACGCCGACGACGACTTGATCGTGGGGGCGATCAACCCCTTCGAGCTCTTCCTCATCTTCACCGAGCTCGTGGCCGCCGCCGAGGACCCGGATCCCGCCGTCGCGGAAGGGGCGCGGCGCGTCGCCTACATGCTCGACCAGTCACACAACGTCGAGGGGAAGATCGAGGCCGTCCTGCTCTCGGTGGAGCAGGTGCAGCGCGCCTACGCCCGGGCCCTGCTCGTGGACCGGGCCGCGCTGCGCCGCGCGCAGGCCGAGGGGGATGTGCTCGGGGCGCACCGCCTCCTGCTGGAGGCGTACGAGACGGACGTGCGTCCGTTGCTGCGCGTGGTGCGGGAGGAGCTGGGGGTGCCGGCCGACCCGGTCGCCGCCTTCCGCCAGGGCGGCCATGCCGCCCGGCTGGCCGCGGCCCGCGGGGCAGGACCGCCGGGCGGGGAGGCGGGCGGCAGTGCGTCCACGGCCGGCAGGGCCTCCGCCCCCGGCGGTGCCGCCGCCCAGGGCGGCACGCCGGGAGCCTGACGGGCGGGCGACGCGAGGGTGGCCACGCTGCGCCTGCTGGCCGTCGACCTGGGCGCCGAGAGCGGGCGGTGCATGGCCGGCGACTTCGACGGCGAACGCGTGACCCTCTCCGAGGTCCACCGCTTCCCCAACGGCCCGGTGGCGCTGCCGGATGGCCTGCACTGGGACGTCCTGCGCCTCTTCGAGGAGCTGAAGGCGGGGATCCGTCGGGCCCGCCGCCTGGGGCCGCCGCCGGCGGCGGTCGGGTTGGACACCTGGGGAGTCGACTTCGCCCTCCTCGACCGCCGCGGCGGCCTGGTCCACAACCCCTACCACTACCGCGACCGCCGCACCGAGGGCATGGTCGAGGAGGCGTGCCGCCGGGTGCCGCGCGAGGAGATCTTCGCCCACACCGGCATCCAGTTCATGCCGATCAACGCGCTCTACCAGCTGCTGGCCATGGTGGTGCACCGGGACCCGGGGCTGGAGATCGCCGCCACCTTCCTGATGATCCCCGACCTCTTCGCCTACTGGCTGACCGGCGAGGTGGCCTGTGAGTTCACCGACGCCACCACCAGCCAGTGCTACGACCCCCGGGCCCGCGGCTGGGCCACCGCCCTCCTGGAGCGCCTGGGCATCCCCACGCACATCTTCCCGCGGGTGATCCCGCCGGCGACGGTGCTCGGCCCCCTGCGTCCGGTGGTGGCCGACGAGGTGGGGGGGACCCTGCAGGTGATCGCCCCGGCCACCCACGACACCGCTTCGGCGGTGGCCGCCGTGCCGGCGGAGGACCCGGACTTCGCCTACATCAGCTCGGGCACGTGGTCGCTCGTCGGGGCGGAGCTCCCGCACCCTCTGATCACCCCGGAGAGCCTGGCCGCCAACTTCACCAACGAAGGGGGGCTCGGCGGCACCTTCCGCTTCCTGCGCAACGTCATGGGCCTGTGGCTCCTGCAGGAGTGCCGGCGCCGCTGGGCCCAGGAGGAGGAGTCGCTGACCTACGAGCGCCTGGCCGAGGAGGCCGCCTCCGCCCCGCCCTTCGGCGCCCTCATCGACCCCGACGAGGAGCGCTTCCTGCGCCCGACCGACATGCCGGCGCGCATCCGCGAGTACTGCCGGGAGACCGGGCAGCGGGTGCCCCAGAGCCGTGGCGAGGTGGTGCGCTGCGTCCTGGAGTCGCTGGCGCTCAAGTACCGCTGGGTCATCGAGCGCCTCGACCGTCTGCTGGGGCGGCGCACGCACGTGGTCCACGTGGTGGGCGGGGGATCGCAGAACGCCATGCTCTGCCAGTTCACGGCCGACGCCACGGGCCGCCTGGTGCGGGCCGGTCCCGCCGAGGCCACCTCGCTCGGCAACATCCTCGCCCAGGCCTGGGCGCTCGGACACCTGAGCTCGCTGCGAGACTTGCGGGCGGTGGTGCGCCGCTCCGTCAAGGAGGCGGTCTACGAGCCCAGATCCTCCGAGGAGTGGGAGGAGGCGTACGCGCGCCTGCGCCGCCTGCTGGGGGAGGCGTGATGCCACCAGTCCCCCGCAGGTCGGGCCGGCCGCACGCCCCGTGGTGCCCGCGGCGCGCGCTGTCAGGCCAGCCGCAGGGGATGCGGGGCCCGGGCGAGGAGGGCCTCGACCTCGGCGCGTGTGGGCAGCGACGGCTGCGCCCCCGGGCGCGAGGCCGCCAGCGCGCCCGCGGCCGACGCCAGCACCCCCGCCTCGACCAGCGACCGCCCCTCCGCCAGCCCCACGGTCAGCGCGGCCACCCAGGCGTCTCCCGCACCCGTGGCGTCCACGGCGTCCACGGGAACGGCCGGGACGTGCCAGGCCTCACGCTCGCCGAGCAGCACCGCCCCCTGCCGGCCCAGCGTGACGGCCACGGTGCGCGGCCCGCGCGCGTGCAGCATCCGGGCGGCCTCGAGCGCCCCCGCGGCGTCGCCTACTGCCCGCCCCGCCAGCGAACCCGCCTCGGTCTCGTTCACCACCAACACGTCGGTGAGGTCCCACAAGGCTCCGGCAAACGGACGCGAGGGGGCGGCGTTGAGCAGGGTGTGCCCTCCGGCCGCACGGGCACGGCGGAAACCCGCCACGATGGCCCCGTCGGGCACCTCCAGCACCGCCCCCATCCACACGCCGCCGGGCAGGGCGAGCCCCTCGACGTCCTCCGGGCGCACGTCCCCGTTCGCCCCGGGCGCCACGGCGATGAGGTTCTGGCCGCCCTCCTCCACGACGATGAGCGCCACCCCCGTGGGACGGTCGGAGCGGCGCACCGCGGCCGCGTCGATCCCCTCCGTCGCCAGCGCCCCCTGCAGCTCCGCCCCGAAGGCGTCGCGGCCGACGCGGCCCACCAGGCGCACCCGCGCCCCCAGCCGCGCGGCCGCCACCGCCTGGTTGGCACCCTTGCCGCCGTGGGCGGTGAAGAAGTCAGAGCCCACGACGGTCTCGCCCCGCCCCGGCAGGCGCGGGACGCGGACGGTGAGGTCCATGTTCAGGCTGCCGATGACGACGACGTCCGGTGCGGGCGGGTGGGCGGAAACCATGGCCGTCACGCCCCATCATAGCCGAGCCGCACCGGCGCGACGGGGAGGAACCCTCCCCGGCCGCGCGTAAGCAAGGAGCGGCCCGGACCGGGAGGACCCCATGCACAGCGGCAGAGCGCTGCGGCTGCACCGTCTCCTCGACCCCCGCACGGAGCGGGGGATCGTCGTGGCCTTCGACCACGGCCTCTTCCTCGGCCCCGCCCCCGGGGTGGAGGACGTCGTGGCGGCGATGCGCCGGGTCGCCGAGGGCGGGCCCGACGCCCTGCAGGTCTCACCGGGCGTGGCCGCCGCCGCCGGCGCGATCTTCCACGGCCGCGGAGCACCGGCGCTCGTACTGCGCCTGGACGCCAGCAACACCTGGCGCTCCACCGCCCCGCCGCGCGCGCCGTTCCGCGTCCCGGTGGCCACCGCGGCCGACGCCGTCCGCCTGGTGATCACCTCGCTGAAGGAGCCCACGGAGACCTTCCAGCCGACCTTCGTCCCCTTCGTGCAGTTCACCTCCACGCTCAACAACTGGATCGACCAGTTCCGCCTGGCCGGCCGGGACATCGCCCGCGACCTGCGCAACAGCCTGACCACGGCGCTGGCCAGCGCGGCGCTGGCCCTCGTCCTCGGCTCCCTGGCCGGCTACAGCCTGGCCCGCTTCACCTTCCGCGTGGGTCCGGTGCGCAACCACGACATCGCCACGTGGTTCCTCTCCCAGGTCATCATCCCGCCGGTGGTCGTGGTCATCCCCTTCTTCCTCTTCATGCAGCGCCTGGGGATCACCGACACGCCGCTGGCGCTCATCCTGGCCCACACGACGATCAACCTGCCGCTGGCCACCCTGCTCATGCGCGACACCTTCCTGGCCCTGCCGGTGGAACTGGAGGAGGCGGCGATGGTGGACGGGGCCTCGCGGCTGGTGACGCTGGGGCGCGTCGTCCTCCCCCTGGCCGCCCCCGCCCTGAAGTAGGCGCCACGGCCGCCGGGCCACCATGTCCCCGATCCCGCTGTACGGCCGCACCTGGACGGCGGAAGCGCTGCGGGCGCGCGTGGGCCGCATGGCGCAGCTGGCCGGGGCCACGCGGTGCATCCTGGCCGACGGCCCGGAGGCCGGCGTGGAGGCCGTGGACGTGCGCACCGGCGGGGGGCTGCGCTTCCTCGTCCTCCCCTCGCGCGGCCTCGACATCGCCGACGCCGAGTTCGAGGGGATCCCGCTGGCTTGGCGGTCGGCCACCGGGCGCATCCACCCGGCCTTCTACGAGCCGGAAGGTCGCGGCTGGCTGCGCGGGTTCTACGGCGGGCTCATGGTCACGTGTGGCTACACCACGGTGGGCGCCCCCTCCGAGGACGCCGGCGAGGCGCTCGGGCAGCACGGCCGGGCCTCCTACCTGCCGGCGGAGGCGGTGGCGGTGGAGGAGGCGTGGGAGGGCGAGACCTACCGGATCGCCGTGCGCGGGATCGTGCGCCAGGCGGTGGTCTTCGGGGAGCACCTGGTGGTGCGGCGCACGATCTCCACGGCGCTGGGCGCCACGTGGCTGCGCATCGACGACGAGGCCGAGAATGCCGCCGACGCCCCCACGCCCTTCATGGTGCTCTACCACGTGAACCTGGGCTTCCCGCTGCTGGACGAGGACGCCGAGGTGGTCACCCCGGCGCGCACGGTGCGGCCCCGCGACGCCCAGGCCGCCCCGGGGATGGGCGAGCACACCCGCGTACACGGGCCGGTGGCCGGCTACCGCGAGCAGGTCTTCTACCACGACATCCCGCCGGGGCCGGACGGCGTGGCCGAGGCGGCGCTGGTGAACCGGGCGCTGCGCGGGGGACTCGGACTGGCCCTGCGCTGGGACGGCCGCGCCCTGCCGCGCTTCGTTCAATGGAAGATGCTCGGCCAGGGGGCCTACGTGATGGGGCTGGAGCCGGCCAACTGCCTGGTGGAGGGGCGGGCGGCGGAGCGGGCCCGCGGGACGCTGCAGGTGCTGGAGCCGGGGGAGCGCCGGCGCCTGTGGCTGGAACTGCACGTGCTGGCGGGGGCGGACGCCGTGGACGCCTTCGTGGCCCGGGTGAAGAGATGATGGCATCGGCGATGGATCAATTCACCTCTCCACGCATTGCTATGCCAGCGGCTCGACCGCCACCAGCGGGAGCAGGCGATCCACCTCGTCTCGCTCCACCGTGCCCGGCAGGAGCGTGGCCACGTCGGCCGCGGCCACGGCCACGCCCAGGCGCAGCGCGTCGACGAGCGGCTGCCCGGCCAGCAGCGCCGCCGCCAGGCCGGCCGCCAGACTGTCTCCGGCACCGACCGCGCTCTCCCGCCGCACCGCGGGCGGCCGGGCCATCCAGGCTCCACCCGCCCGGACGAGCACGGCCCCTTCCCCGCCCATCGTCACCACCACCCCCTCCCGCACCGGCACCTCCCGCGCCGCGGCCACCACGTCCCCAATGGCGGTCAGGTCGCGCCCGGCCAGTGCGGCCAGCTCCTCCCGGTTCACCTTGAGGACCGTGGGCGAAGCCGCCACGCCCTGCTGCAGCGCTGCTCCGCTGGCGTCCAGCACGGTGGGCCGGGCCGCGGCTTCTGCGATGACGTCGCCGTAGCAGGTCGCCGGCAACCCCGGTGGCAGGCTCCCGGTGAGGACGAGCACGGACGCCTGGCCGAGCAGGCGGTGCACCCGCCGCCGCAGCAGGTCGGCCGTCCGCGCGTCCGCCTGCGGCCCGGGTTCGTTCACGACGGTCTCGCCCTGCCCGGGCGCGACGATCAGGGTGCACGTCCGGGTGGTGCCGCGGCCCCGGACCGTCCGCACCGCCATGCCCTGCCGGCGCGCGTCCGTGACGAACCAGCGCCCGGCCGCGTCGTCCCCGACCACGCCGACCACCGTGGCCTCGACCCCGAGCGCACGGGCCGTGCGGGCCACGTTCATCCCCTTGCCGCTGGCCAGGATGTGGACCGCCCGGGCGCGGTGCACCCGTCCGGGCGTGAAGTCGGGGACCACGACCACCCGGTCGATGCAGAGGTTGGGGGAGAGGACCAGCAGCACGCCGAAAGAGCGTACTGCCGCCGCAGCGATCCCGGCAAGGAGGGGAGGGGTGAGCGATGCCCCTGCGTGACCTGCGTCCTCAGCGCACCCGGCGTGACCCCGAGGAGCTCCTGCGCCACCTGCGCACCTTCGAGCTGGTGCCCCGCTTCTCGGTGGGCGTCTGGTACTTCTCCCCCATGGCCAGCCGCTTCCACGAGCCCTACGGGCCCGCGCTGGACCTGCCGGCCCGCCTGGAGCGCATCGCGTCGCTGCGCGACTACGGCGTGGAGGCGGTCGAGGCGCACTACCCCAACGAGCTCAGCGAGGCCACCCTCGACCTCTGGCGGCAGTTCACCCGCGACACGGGCATCCGCCTGCTCACCATCGTCCCGGGGCTGTTCGCCGACCGGGCGTTCGAGTTCGGCTCGCTCTCCTCGCCGCTGCCGGAGGCCCGCGAGCGGGCGCTGCAGCGGACCATCGCCGCCCTGCGGTTGAACCGCGAGCTGGACACCGACTTCGCCATCGTCTGGCCCGGCATCGACGGCTACGAGAACCCCTTCGGGGTGGACCTGGCGGCCATGCGCGAGCGCTTCGTCGAGGGCCTGGCCGAGGCGATGGACGCCGTCCCCGGCGTGCGCATCGCCTTCGAACCCAAGCCCTACGAGCCGCGGGGGCACATCCTCTACGGCTCGACGGCGGAGGGGCTCCTGCTGGCGGCCCGGGTGGAGGAGCGGCTGCGGGCCCCGGAGAACCGCCGGCTGCTCGCCGAGGGTCACGCGCTGCTGGCCCTCAACCCCGAGACCGGCCATATGCTCATGGGCTACGAGGACCTGCCCTACGCCTTCAGCCTGGTGTGCGAGTATGGGCGCCTGGCCCACTCCCACTGGAACAGCCAGCCGCTGGGGAACTACGACCAGGACCTGGACGCGGGCGTCGTCGCCCCGGAGCAGCTGGAGGCGGCGCTCTACGTGCTGAAGATGCACGGGTACCGGGAGCACTTCGGCATCGACGTCAACCCGGAGCGCCTCCCGCCGGAGGTGGCGGTGCGCAACTCCATCGACGCCATCCGGGCGGCGGCCGACCGGGTGAACGGGCTGGACCACGAGCAGGTCCTCTGGGCGGTGACGCACCCGGATCGGGCGCGCGGCTGGCTGGAGGCCTACCTCATCCGCGTCCGCGCCTCCCACCCGGAACGCCTGCCGCCCCTGCCGCCGCTGCCGCGCTAGCCCGCCGGTCCGTCCGCGCCCCCACGGCCCCTGCCGGGCGAGCCTGGAGCCGCCAGCTCAGCGTCCGCCGGCACCGGTGGGCGCGACGGCGTCGACTTCCCCGAAGATCTGCCGGTAGAGGTCTTCCCCGTAGCTGGTCGGCAGCGGTTCCCCCGGGACCAGCCTGAAGGTCCGGCGACCGTCGGGCTCGCGGTGGGCCCGCAGGAAGAGCACGCCGTCCGGGCGCTCTCGGGTGAACCTGTGGGCCAGCTCGTAGGAGTGGGTCACGTAGAAGACCCTGACGCCCGCCTCCACCAGGGCGCGGACGATCCCGCCGGCGATCTCGGCTCCCTCCCGTTCGTTGGTGGCGGCGAAGGCCTCGTTGAAGAGCACCAGCGAGCGCGGGGTCAACCGCTCGACGATGGTGCGCATCCGGTCCAGCTCCTCCTCCCACTTCCCCCGCTGCAAGGTGGGGTCTTCCTCCCGACGGTAGTGGGTGAAGAGCCCTTCGCAAAGACTGGCCCGAAAGGTTCCGGCACCGACGAACATCCCGCACTGCAGCATGAGGTGCGCCAGGCCGACGCTGCGCAGGAAGGTGGACTTGCCGCCCTGGTTGGCTCCGGTGATCACCACCAGGGCTACGTCGTCTGCATCCACGTCGTTGCCGACGACGCGCCGCTCCAGGCGCAGGCTCAGGGCCACGTCGTAGAGGCCGCGACAGGAGAACCGGTGTCGGCCGGGCGGGAGCGGCTCGGGGAAGCACACCGGCTCTCCCTTGGCGACGAGCCGCTCCCACAGGGTCAGACACCCGAGGTAGAAGCCCAGGGCCTCCCGCAGGGTCGTGAAGAACCCCAGGATGTGGTCGGCTGACTGGGCCAGGGCGTTGGCGGCCAGGTTGAGACCCTGGTCCCGCAGGTCCGAGAGGGCGCGCAGTCCGCTCTCGTCCCGGTCGGGGACGACCACGGTGTATGCGGCCGCGCGGTCGAAGCCCGGGAGCCACCGCCGCCACCCTCGCCGGTCGGGGGGGAGCCGGCAGAGGGTGTAGTCCCGCCCTTTGTTGCCCGGGCCGAGCCGTGCGCTGAGGAGCACGCCATGGCGGAACTGGAGCTGTCGCAGGTGGGCCTCGACCTGCCGCAGGTAGTCCTCGCTCAGGTCGCGCTGGAGGGTGGCGAAGAGGTCCCGAAACCCCTCCGAGGCGAACGCGTCGGCGTGGGCGTCGGCGATGGCCCGCAGCTGCCTGAGCTGGCGCAGGAACAGCTGCATGACCTCGAGGGCCCCGTGCAGGATGCCGGCGGGGTAGCGGAAGAAGGCGCTCCGGTACACCTTCCGCTCGCCGGTGATGGCCTCCAGCGCCACGGTGTAGAGCTGCCTGACCACCGCCGGGTGGGCCAGGCAGTCCCGGAGGACGCGCTGCCGGTAGGTGATCGCCTCCGGGTCGGTCAGGCTCGCCAGCATGACCGAGCGAGCCACCTCGGCGAGGAAGGCGTCGCCGCCGGCCATCGTCTCCCAGAGCGTCTCCAGCCCGAGGTCCTGCGCGAGGTCTGCTGCGTGCGGCGGCACTTCGCGGGTGCGGCCGACGTCCCCGTCCGGGTGCAGCAGGCGGATGTTCACCGGGCCAGGCGCTCCTGCAGACGTTCGTAGCTCAGACCGTACTGCTCGGCGATGGCCGCCGCGTAGGCGCGCCCGTCGGCCGGACGGCGCACGATCTTGAACGTCCGCCGGGCAGGATTGGCAGGATCGACCGTGCTCACCATGCTCACGATCTGGTCTCCGAGGGCGGCCAGCTCGTCGACGAAGGTCACCCAGACCCCCAGCAGGTCAAGCGCCAGGAGCCGCTCGAGGACCCGCCGCCCCAGGAACCGGGCATCCCGCAGACTGGTCGAGGTGAAGGCTTCGTTCACGATGACCAGGCTGCGGGGCGTGGCGCGCGACAGGATGTCGCGCAGCCGGAGCAGGTCGTCCTGCAGCTTGCCCCGCAGGTCCTCGACCCGCTCCTCCCGCTCGAAGTGGGTGAAGAGGCGGTCGCACAGGAAGAGACGGGCCTCCGACCCGGGCACGGGACACCCCAGGCTGGCCAGGTAGTGGAGCTGGCCGACGGTGCGGGCGAAGGTGGTCTTGCCGCCCTGGTTGGGACCGGTGACGACCATGATGCGCTCGGGTCCCCGGAGGGCGAAGTCGTTGCACACCACCGGCCGCCCCTCGCGGAGGAGCCTGTCCGCCAGGGCCAGGTCGTAGGTCGCGCGCGCCGCGACCGCCTTGGAGCGATCGGACACGTCGGGATAGCAGAAGCTCAACCCTGCCGCGGTGAAGCGCCGGCAATACTCCAGGTAGGCCAGGTAGAACTGGACCTCCCGGTCGAAGGCGGCGACCCCACCGTCCAGGAAGTCCCGGTGGCGCTCGCAGTAGCGGTGGAGGGAGTCGAAGACCGCCGGGTAGAGCAGGGCCACCCGCTCCAGGATGGCGGCCTCGACGTGGTTCATCTCCGGCCAGTCGGGGAGGCCGACCCGGTAGTCCTTTACCGCCCCCTGCCGGAACCGCCGGAAGGTGGCCTCCACCTCCGCCGCATAGTCTGCCTCTCCCGCGTACCGGGCGATGCGGATGCGGTTGCCGTGGATGTGCAGGGTGTAGACGACAGCCGCCAGGTCCTGACGGAGCCGGTCGGTCTCGGCGGCCAGCGCCGCGACCGCGGGCGAGCCGGCGTACGCGGCGACGTACGCCCGCAGGCCCAGGAACCCGCGCGACCGCAGGTCGAGCTCCCCGAGCGCCCGGCAGAGGTCCCTCACCGCGTCGAGGTAGGTGGCCACCGCTTCCAGGAACCAGCGCTCCTGCTGCAGGGGGTAACGGAGCTTGCCGGCCTGCGCCAGCTGCCCCCGCACCGTCCGCATCCGGTCGGCAAAGGTGCGCACCGCCGCCTCCAGGGCCGCGTTGTCCAGATCCCGGAAGACCTCGTGCCGGTACACGATGCTCTCCACGTCGCGGAGCGGAGTGTGGAAGAAGCCCCGGAGTCGGTACTCACTCCGGCCGGCGGTGATGGCCTCGACCACCTGGTCGAGGTGCAGGTCCCGGAAGCAGTCCGGGGCCTGCGCCTCCTCCGCGTCCGCCCGCTGCTCCGGCCGGAGGAAGAGGATGCTGAAGACGCCCATGACCGCGCCGCCCGCGCCTGTGCCTCTACTCGTCCGCTGGCACCGCGGCCGGGGTCAGGATTTCCGCTGCCGGCTCTTCCGGGGCATCGCCGGCCACCGTCAGCGCGAACCAGCGCTGGGCGATCATGGTGGGGACGACGGCGGTGGCGATCACCGTCGTCACCAGCAGCGAGAACTGGGCCGGGTCGAGGATGCCGGCCTGCAGGCCGTACAGCGAGGCGATCGTCCCGAAGGTGAGGCCGGTGCTCATCAACAGGGTGAGGTAGACGGCACCACCCGGGGCATAGCGCCGCGCCGCCGGCAGCACGCCGGCGAACTTCAACGCCACCTTGACCGCGAAGAGGAGCCCCAGCGTCCCCAGGTTGGCGGCAACGGTGGTGAGCCGCACGTTCAGCCCGGCCTTGATGAAGAAGAACGGCGTGAGCATGGCGAAGGCCACCACCCGGAAGCGGCGCTGCGTGTCCCGGTGCGCGGCGAAGATGCGGGAGACGGCCAGGCCCAGGATGAAGGCCGGCAGGACGGCATGGCTGTTAGACCGCTGCCCCAGGTACATGAGCACCAGCAGGGCAGCGAAGGCGCCTTTGATCTCCGCCTCGATGACGCGGCTGCCATAGCGGCTGAAGAACCAGGGCTGCAGGCGCGGCATGATCAGCACGATGGCCACCGCCACGCCCACGAACCCGGCCATCCAGACCGTCGGCGTGACGAAGAGGACGCTGAGGGCGGCGGCGGTGCCGAAGTCGGTGACGAAGGTGCTGGCCATGAGGAGCTTCCCCAGCGGCGTGTGGGTGAGGCCGGTCTCGACCAGCACGGCGTAGACCACCGCCAGTGAGGTCGTGGAGAGGGCCACACCGGTGATCCGGCTGGCCTCGGGCGTCCAGTGCAGCCCCCACCGGGCCACCGCCCAGGCGCCCGCGAAGGGCAGGAGGAAGGAGAGACCGCCGATGAGGAGGCTCGCCCCGAGCTGCTCGCGCAGGACGTCCGTGTCGACTTCGGCCCCGGCCAGGAAGGTGAGGACGATCCCGCCGAAGCCGGCCAGGTAGTCGATCCACGGGGTGGTGTGCAGGCCGAGGAGGTTGCCGCCCAGGACCCCCAACAGGATCTCGACCAGCGCCACGGAGACGCCGAGCTCCACCGAGGCGATGGTCGCCAGGAAGATCAGCAGCCCCAGGACCATGGCGATCCAGGCGTCCGTCATACCCCTCCTCCGAAGACGGCAACTGGCGCGACCCCTGCGCCGGGCAGGGACCGCGCCAGCGAAAAAGCCCCTACCCGCGAGGGTAGAGGCTATCAGCCGTGGCGGCGGTTATCGGCGAGCCTCATCGCCGCGTGCCGATTTACCATGGAGTGTAGAAGGGCGGGTGGGGACTGTCAATGCACGGCCGCCCTTGCAGGGGGCCCGCCGGGCGCAGGAGCGTCGGTGGTGACCGCCGGCCGGAGGTAGAGGGCCCCGCGGAGAGGCGTCGAAGACTAGCCCGCGCCCGCCCATTGCCATGGCCGAGACGCCGGCGACGCAGTCCACCGAACCGCTGGCCGCGACGCAGGAGGCCCGCCGGCTGGAGCTCTCCTACGAGCTGGCCATCCTGGCCGCCCTCATCCTGCTCATGGCGCTCATCACCCTGCGGGCCCCCCGCTTCCTGCAGACCGACAACCTCTTCCAGATCGCCCGCAACTTCTCGTTCATCGCCGCCGTCGGGGTGGGGGAGGCCCTGGTGATCCTCACCGGGCGCGGCGGCATCGACCTCTCCGTGGGCTCGGTGGTCAGCCTGGGGGGCGTGGTGGCCACCAAGCTCCTCAGCCTGGGGCTGGGGGGCGGTGAACCTGAACCAGCGCATCAAGGGGTTCAAGAGCGTCGTCACCGACACCAGCAAGTACCGGGAGGTCGGCGGCTCGCCCTTCCCCAGCAACGACGACATCAACCGGGCCGTGCAGCTGGTGGAGCAGATGATCACGGCCAACCCCAACCTTACCGCCATCGTCATGGTAGGCGGGTGGCCCCTCTTCGCCCCTGAGGCGTACAAGAACGCCGTGAAGAAGAAGGAGGCGGACATCAAGGCGGGACGCTTCACCGTCGTCTCCTTCGACACCCTGGAGCCCGAGCTGCGCCTGGTGAAGGAAGGGTTCGTCTCCGGGCTCGTGGGGCAGCGCCCCTACCAGATGGGCGTCCGGTCCATCGAGCTGCTCAACGACATCGTGGTCAAGAAGATGAAGCCGGCCCAGGCCTTCTACAACACCGGCGTGGACATCGTCACCCGAGAGAACGTGGACCGGTTCCTCAAGAAGTGAGGGCTGGCGAGGGGCCCGTCCTGCGCCGGGGGGACGCCCGGGGCGGGACGGGGCCCCGCCGCCCAGGCCGAGGACGACCATGACCGCCGGACCCGCCCCCGCGCCCGCCCTGCCCGCCGCCGCGCCCGCGCCGCTCGTGGAGATGCGCCGCATCAGCAAGCGCTTCGGGGCGGTGCAGGCCCTGCGCGACGTGGACCTGACCCTCTTCCCCGGGGAGGTCCTCGGGCTGGTGGGCGACAACGCCGCCGGCAAGTCCACCCTGATGAAGATCCTCACCGGCGTCTACCAGCCGGACGGCGGCGAGATCCTCTTCGACGGGCGGCCGGTGCGCTTCGACAGCCCCGCGGCGGCGCGGGCCCGCGGCATCGAGATGGTCTACCAGGACTTCGCGCTCTGCGACAACATGGACGTCGCCCAGAACATCTGGCTGGGCCGCTGGCCGCGGCGCGGCCCCTTCGTGGACCGCGCCACCATGGACCGGCGGGCCGAGGCGGTGCTGCGCCGCCTGCGCGTGGAGGTCTCCTCGGTGCGGGCCGAGGTGGCCACCCTCTCCGGCGGACGCCGCCAGAGCGTGGCCATCGCCCGCGCCCTCTCCTTCGAACCGCGGGTGCTCATCCTCGACGAGCCCACGGCCAACCTCTCCCCGGCGGCCACGCGCGAAGTCCTGGCGGTGGTACGCGGCCTGCGCGACCAGGGCGTGGGGATCATCTTCATCAGCCACCGCCTGCAGGAGATCTTCCAGATCGGCGACCGCATCATGGTGCTCAAGCAGGGGCGCCACGTCGGCACCCGTCCGGTGGCGGCGACCAGCGAGGACGAGGTCCTGGAGATGATCGTCGCGGGGGTCCGCGCGTGATCCCCGCCGGGCCCTGCCTGCTGGGCCTCGACGTCGGGACCACCGGGGCCAAGGCGGTGCTGGTCGACGCCTCGGGAGCGGTGCGGGCCACGGCGACGCGGGCGTACCCGCTCCTCGTCCCCCGGCCGGGGTGGACGGAGCAGGATCCCGACGCCTGGTGGGAAGCCTCGGTCGAGGCCATCCGCGAGGCGCTCGTCCGGTCGGCGGTCCCTCCGGTGCAGGTGGCGGCGGTGGGCCTCACCGGCCAGATGCACGGGCTCGTGGCCCTCGACGCCGCCGGGCGTGTCCTGCGCCCGGCGATCCTCTGGAACGACCAGCGCACCCACGAGGAGTGCGCGTGGATCACCGAGCGCGTCGGCGCCGAGCGCCTCATCGCCCTCACCGGCAACCCCGCGCTCACCGGCTTCACCGCGCCCAAGCTCCTCTGGCTGCGCCGCCACGAGCCCGACGTCTACGCGCGCGTCGCCCACGTCCTGCTGCCCAAGGACTACCTGCGCTTCCGGCTGGCGGATGTCCTGGCCACCGACGTGGCCGACGCGTCCGGCACCACGTGGCTGGACGTGCGACGGCGCACCTGGTCCGAGGAGATGCTCGCCGCCCTGGAGGTCCCGCGGGCGTGGCTGCCCACCATGCACGAGTCGCCCGAGGTGACCGGTCGCCTCACCCGCGCCGCCGCCGAGGCCACCGGGCTGGCCGAGGGGACGCCGGTGGTGGCGGGCGCGGGCGACCAGGCCGCCCAGGCGGTCGGCACCGGCATCGTGCACGAAGGCCTGGTCGCCGTGACCATCGGGACTTCCGGGGTCGTCTTCGCCCACCTCGACGCGCCGCGCATCGACCCGCAGGGGCGCGTGCACGCCTTCTGCCACGCCGTCCCCGGGCGCTGGCACGTCATGGGCGTGATGCTCTCCGCCGGCGGCTCGCTGCGCTGGCTGCGCGACGCGCTGGGCGCGTGGTCGGCCCGGGACGCCCTTGACCCCTACGAGCAGATGACGGCGGAGGCGGCGGGGGTGCCGCCCGGCGCGGAGGGGCTCCTCTTCCTCCCCTACCTGACCGGGGAGCGCACGCCCCACGCCGACCCCTTCGCCCGCGGGGCCTTCGTGGGGCTGACGCTGCGCCACACCCGCGCCCACCTGGTGCGGGCGGTGCTGGAGGGGGTGGCCTTCGGGCTGCGCGACGCCCTGGAGATCATCCGCGGGATGGGCGTGGCCGTTGCCGAGGTGCGCGCGTCCGGCGGCGGGGCGCGCAGCCCCCTGTGGCGCCAGATCCTGGCCGACGTCCTGGGCGTCGAGGTGGTCACCGTCACCACCACCGAAGGGGCGGCCTACGGGGCGGCGCTGCTGGCCGGGGTGGGGGCGGGCCTCTTCGCCTCGGTGGAGGCGGCGTGCCAGACGGCGGTGGCCCGCACCGGCCGGACGGTCCCCGACGGCGAGCGGGTCGAGCGGTACGAGGCGCTCTACCGCGCCTACGCGGCGCTCTACCCGGCGCTGCGCGCGAGCGCGCGGGCCCTGCACGCCCTCGCCTGACGCCTCCGGATGCCTCCCTCGCCTGACGCCTCAGGGCCCCTCAGAGGGACGAGAGGGCGCGCGCCAGCACCTCCCCGGCCAGGTAGCCCACGACGGCCACGCCCAGCCCCACCGCGAACATGTCCAGCCCGCTGCGCAGCACCCCCCGGCCGGTGAAGACGCTGCGCGCCGCGCCCACGGCGAAGTGGGAGAGCATGCTCACCGCGAAGGAGGTCCACACCGCCACGCGGCCCCCGGCGACGACGAACGGCAGCACCGGGATGAGGGCGCCCACCGCGGTGGCCACGCCCGTGATCCACCCTTCCCGCAGCGGTGAGACGCGCTGCTCGGCGATGCCCAGCTCCAGCACCGTCTTCTCCTCGAGCGCCTGCTCCGGCCGGCGCATCACCCGCCGGGCCGCCTCGGCGGCCGTCTCGCGCGGCAGCCCCCGCGCCTGGTAGAGCAGCGAGAGCTCCTCCTCCTCGACGTCGGGCATCACGCGCAGCTCCTCCCGCTCCAGGGCGATCTCGTGCTCGTAGACCTCGCGCTCGCTCTGCGCGGCCAGGTAGCTGCTGCTGCCCATGGAGAGGGCGTCGGCGATGAGCCCGGCCACCCCCGAGACGAGGACCAGGGCATGCGGGACGTCGGCGCCCAGCACGCCCATGACCAGGCCGAAGTTCGCGGTCAGCCCGTCGTTGAACCCGTAGACGACGTTGCGCAGCACCCCGCCCGAGGCGGTGCGGTGCCAGGGCTCGCCCCGGGCGCCGAGCAGGGCGCCCAGGCGCTCGGCGTGGGCGGCCGAGTCGCGGGCCAGCTCCCGCGCCGCGTCCACCGCCTGCGGGTGTCCGTAGCGGTGCGCCTCGGTGAGGTAGGTCTTCGTCTCCCGCGCCTCCTCGCCGAGGAGCAGCGCCAGCAGCGCCTCGCGGCCGGCCAGCCGCGCCAGCAGGAGGAGCAGGCGGGCCCGCAGGCTGGGCCGGTAGGGACCGACCGTCTCGCCGGCCTCGCGGAGCACCTCCGCCCAGCGCGCGACGTGCCGCGCCTCCACGCCGGCCAGCTCCCGGTAGAGCCGGGCCCGCTCGGCGACGGGCTCCATGGCGGCCAGGCGCTCGTAGAGGTAGGCCGCATCCCCCTCGTCCTGCCAGTGGCGGCGCCACAGCGCCACCTGGCGGTCGGCGAGAGCATGGGTTGTCACGCCGGCATCGTACCACTGGGGGCCGGCGGCGGGGACGCCCGACGACGGACAGCAGGCCCGGCCCCGTTCCCTGCCGAACGCTCCCCGCACCGATCACTCACCGTGGGAGAGGGGGTGCACGCTCATGCCCACCTACGTGCAGCTCGTCACCTGGACGGACCGTGGAGCGGCGGCGGCCCGGGAGACGATCCAGCGGGCCCAACGGGTGCGGACGGAAGGGCAGCAGATGGGGGTCCGCTTCCGCGAGCTGGTCTGGACCATGGGGCGGTTCGACGCGGTGGCGATCTTCGAGGCGCCCGACGACGAGACGGCGAGCCGCTTCGCCCTGTGGGTCGGCTCGCTGGGCGCCGCGCGCACCGAGACGGTCCGCGCCTACACCGAGGCGGAGATGACGAAGATCGTGGCAGGGCTCTGAGGCCGCCTGCCGCGGCGATCGCGCAGGACTGCTATACTGAAACCGGCCAGTCCAGCGCGCTGCGGAGGGGTGTCCGGAACCCGGTAACGGAGCGGTCTCGAAAACCGCCGGGCCCCGCGGCCCTTGTGGGTTCAAATCCCACCCCCTCCGCCAGGCCCCGCACCGGCGTGCGGGCGAATTTCAGCGGGCCCGTCCGTGAACCGCACTTCCACGACTGCGGGTATCAGCACAGCGCCCCCGCGGGCACGACCGGCCTTGGTACCCCTGGCTGACCGCGCTGGCCCGCGCCCGCTCCGCCATCCCTCGGTCCCCTTGCCCCGGCCGCTCGTGCCCGTGGTAGTGGTCCGCCGCCTGAACCGTTTCGCGGTGGCGGTCCGGCCCGGGAGCGGAAAGCCCGTCCTGCGACTCCACCTGCCCAACTCGGGGCGCATGAGCGAGCTGATCCGACCCGGAACTCGCGGCCTGGCGGTCCTGCAGCGCCGCCGCCCGCGACGGCGCACCGCCGGAACCCTCCTCCTGGTGCGGCACCGGGGGCGGTGGGTAGGCGTGGACGCGCGCCTGCCCAACCGCCTCTTCGAGGCCGCCATGCGCGCGGGAGCTCTCCGCGAGTTCCGGCGCTACGCCCGCTGGAGGCCAGAAGTCCTGCTGGGCCGCGGGCGGGTAGACTTCCTCCTGATGGGGCGTGACGGCGTCTGCCTGGTGGAGACCAAGTCCTGCAACCGGGTGGACGGGACCGTGGCCCTGTTCCCCGATGCCCCCACGGCTCGGGGGACCCGGCACCTGGAAGACCTCGCCCGGGCGGCGCGACGAGGGGGGAGGGCCGCCGTGGTCTGGATCGTGCAGCGGAGCGACGCGCGAGCCCTGCGCCCCTTCGCCGCGGCAGATCCGCGCTTCGCCCGCGCTGCCCGACGGGCCGCCGCCCTGGGCGTCAGGTTCTACGCCTACACCTGCCGGGTCACGCCCCGCCGGGTGACCCTCCTGCGGCGGATCCCTGTGCGGCTGGGAGCGGTACCCCGGAGCGTAGGGGCGAACCCGGCCGATGGCTGAGGCCTCGGCCGGCCAACTGGCCCTGCTGACCTTCCTGGGAGCGCTGGCCACGGCGCTGGCCACCGGGCTCGGCGGCGTCCCCTTCCTGCTCGTCACCCGCCTGCCCCCGGCGCTCCTGGGCCTGGCCTGGGGGTTCAGCGGCGGGATGATGCTCTCCGCCTCCGTCTTCAACCTGGTCTTCGCCGGCGTCCAGATGGCGGGCTACAACGTGGTGGCCTTGGGCATCGCCCTCGGGGCGTTCGCCTTCTGGCTGGCCGACCGACGCATGGGGCACCAGAGCCTGAACTTCTTCCACCTCCGGGGCGCGTCGGCCCGCCGCGTGGTCCTCCTCATCGGGAGCATGACCGTGCACAGCATCTCCGAGGGGATCGCCATCGGGGTGGGATTCGGATCGGGTGTCCTGACGCTGGCCGTCCTGCTGACCATCGCCATCGCCATTCACAACATTCCCGAAGGCCTGGCGGTCTCACTGCCCCTGCGGGCCGAGGGGTTCTCAGGGTGGGCCTGCATCGGCTGGTCGATCTTCACCAGCCTCCCCCAGCCGCTGCTGGCGGTCCCCGCCGCGCTGGCCGTGGCCATCTTCCGCCCGCTGGTCCCTCTCGGCTTCGGCCTCGCCGCCGGGGCCATGGGATTCCTGGTGGCCAACGAGATGATCCCTGAGGCGGTCGAACACAGCGGTCGGGGGAACGCGGCCGCGGCCGTCATCGGGGGCTTCCTGGTGATGATGCTGCTGCAGAATGTCCTGCAGTAGCCCCCCCCAGCTCCCCGCGTGGGTACCGCCGTATTCGATCCTTGGCCCCTTGAGCACGTGGCGGCCATGGCGTGCGCCTTCCTGTGGCACCCCCTCACCGCCCGCCCAGCCCGGCGTATCCGCCCATCGGACGGGGACTCTCCATGGAGGATCCCCATCGGCCAGCCGAGCACCAGCACGGAGACCACGCCCGTGCTGATCCTCCCTCATCAGCTCTGCATCACCGTCGCTGCCCTCATGGAACCCTGAAGGCCACAGAGCCCAGAGTGGCTGCCCAGATGGCGGCGATCGCAGCCACGATCGGCAGGATCGTGGCTCACCCACTTCTGCCCGCTGCGGACGCTCCCACCCCACCCGCCGGAGACCTCCCCTCCACTCGCGCCCCGCTGACCCCGGGGGAGGACGTCACGCCAGCGCGATGCTGGCGAAGGAGACCAGCCCGCCGGCCGGGTCGGGAGCCTGGCCGTACCTGAGCAGACGTCCGCGGGTCGGCGCCAGAACCCGCAGGAGCACGTAGACGGGCAGCGCGGCATCGATCCGCTGCGGGTTGCCGTCCCCCATCACCGCCAGCCAGAACCCCTCCGCGTCCCCGGCCAGGATCCGCTCCAGCACCTCCCGGTCCCGCGCCGACGTGCGTGCGGCCAGCGCCGCGTCGGCCGGCTCGCGGTCGCCGAAGCGCGGGCCCACGTGGCTGAAGTCCACGCTGGCCAGCAGCGCCACCCGCCGGCCCCTGCCCAGCAGGACGCGCAGGGCCTCCGCCAGCCCTTCCGTCTCTTCGGGAGGGCGCGCCGACGCCCCGGGGAGTGCACAGAGCAACGGGACGATACGCACCGCATCGCCGAAGAGGTGCCGCAGGAAGAGCGCCTGGAACTCGATGGAGTGCTCGGCCCGATGGGCCACCTCGTGGCGGAGGAGGCCGTCGACGCGCTCACTGAGGAGGACCACGGCCGCCTCGTCCACCTGTACAGGGCCGAGGGGCGTGGCGAAGGGCTTGGCCGTCAGGATGAAGGGGACCGGCGCGCCGCCATGCGCCACGCCCAGCACCACCACCGTCTCCGGAGGGGCCTGCGCCAGCGCCCGGTGCGCCCAGGCGTAGCACCACCCGCCGCGGGACAGGTCGATGTGCGGGGCGACGACCCCGCGCGCCCGCACCCCGACGAGTTCCTCCGGGCCTACCCCCGCCAGGTGGCGGTCCAGCTCCTCCGCCAGCGCCTGCGGGGCCGCCGGATAGGACCTGCCGGCGTGGAACGCCGGCCGCTCGGGAGCCGCGGCGTAGGCTTCGGCGACGGCACGGCGCCGCTCCTCGAAGCGTTCCGTCAGCAGCAGTCCGTGCCGGTCCAGCTCGTCCATGATCTGCTGGAGGTCCCAGGAGAAGAGCAGCTCCCCGCCCGTGCGGCGCGCGTACTCCGCCTGCACGTCCACGACGTCAGCGGCCCCGTCGAGCAACGAGGCGATGAGGAAGGTGCGCGGGGGCACCAGGACGGGATCGGGGACGATCCCCTCCAGGTCGCGCAGGCAGATCAGATCGCGCCCGTCGACGCGCACGGGGTAGGCGTCCAGGGGCCGGAGCTTCGGCAGAGGCATACGCCGTCACCCCTTTCATGATGCCATGCGGGAGGAGCGACTCACGGGCTAGGATGGGGGGCGGAGCATGCGGGCTGGACTGGCAATGTTCTGGCTGCTCATGGCGGCGCTGGAACTCTCCCGCCGCTGGACCCCCACGGCGGTCGGCTGGCTCGGCGGAGCGGGTCCCTGGCTGGTCGTGGGCGCGACACTGGCGCCGGTGGTGCGCGCGGCGCGCGAGTGGCGCGACCGGCGCCCGGTGGAGGCCGTGAAGGCGGCGCTGTGGACCATCCCGGGCCTCGTCACCCTGCTGGCAGGGCCGGAGTGGCTGCGGTTCTGACCTGACCGTCAATCGGTCGTCCAGCGGATGGCTGCCCACGCCACGGCGTCCTACGGTGGGTTTGGAGACAGACGGAAGGAGGACGGTTATGACCTCGCGGGAGCTCGTGGTGGTGCTGCTGGTGGTCCTCGGCGCGCTGGTGCTCCTGCCGGCGCTGGGGATGGCCCTGGGCGGGTTCGGGATGATGGGCCCGGGGATGATGGGGCCCGGCATGATGGGCGGCTGGGGACACCGCGGGGCCTTCGGATGGTTCGGCGGCCTCGGGGTGCTGGCCCTATGGCTGCTGGTGGCGGGCGTGGTGCTCATCGTGCTGGCCCTCACCCGGCGCGCAACCCCGGACGGGGCGCTGGAGATCCTCAAGCAGCGGCTGGCCCGGGGCGAGATCACCCCGGAGCAGTACGCGGAGCTGAAGAGGGCCCTACAGTAGCAGACGACGGTTATCGCGTCCGGGCCACGAGCCGATCCCAGTTGGCGTCCACCCAGGCCTGGAAGCGCGCCACCGCCTCGGGGTCATCCAGGAGGTGCCGGAAGCGGCCCTGGCGCTCCAGCCAGGCCCGGACCGGCAGCGGCGGCCTGGGCGTGAAGGTGAGGCGGTAGCGGCCGTCCGCCACCTCGTAGAGAGGCCAGTAGCGCGTCTCGACGGCCAGCCGGGCCACCTCCACGAGGTCCTCGGGCGGGTAGTCCCAGCCGGGCTGGCACGGCGTCAAGACGTTCACGAAGGTCGGGCCGGTGGTGGCCAGGGCTTTCTGCAGCTTCTTGGCCAGGTCGCCCCAGTGGCTGACGCTGGCCTGGGCGGCGTAGCGGACGCCGTGGGCCACCACGATCTCCGTCAGGTCCTTGCGGGGCTCCAGCTTCCCCCGACGGTGCACGCCCACCGGAGTCGTGGTGGTGCGGGCCCCCGGCGGCGTCGCACTGGACCGCTGGATGCCCGTGTTCATGTACCCCTCGTTGTTGTAGCAGACGTAGAGGAAGTTGTGGCCGCGCTCGGTGGCCCCGCTCAGACTCTGCAACCCGATGTCGTAGGTGCCGCCGTCGCCGCCGATGGCCACGACCTTCGGGACCCGAGGGATCCGCCCGCGCGCGAACAGCGCCCGGGCCGCCGCTTCCACACCTGAGGCGGTCGCCGCCGCGTTCTCGAACGCGTTGTGCAACCAGGGCACGGGCCACGCCGAGTACGGGTAGATGGTCGACACCACCTCGAGACAGCCTGTGGCGTTCACCACGACGGGCGGATCCGGCGCCACGGCCAGCAACAGCCGGACCAGCACAGGGATGCCGCACCCGGCGCAGGCCCGGTGGCCCGGGGCCAGGCCCTGCGACCGCCTGGAGAGCTCCCGCAGGCTCAGCGACATCAGCCGTCCTCCACGCCGAGGTAGACGGGACCCGGCACCGCCTCCTGGAAGAGCGTCCGAAGGCGCTCCAGGTCCCGGGGGCGCAGCTCCCGGCCGCCCAGGCCGTAGACCACATCGGTGACGGCGGGGGGAAAGGCCTGACCGTAGAGGGCCGCCCGCACCTCGATCCCCAGCGGTCCCCCCAGGGTGCTGAGCGAGTCGGCCCGGTCCATGACCACGACGCGCGCGACGTACGAGAGCGCCTTCCGCACGGCCTCCGCGGGGAACGGTCGGAACGTGAGCAGCCGCACCAGCCCGATCCCGCCCCGGCCGGCGGAGGTGCCCACCAGGGCTTCGCGTACCGCATCGGCGGTGCTCCCCAGCAGGAGCAGGGCGCCGTCGGCCTCCTCCAGCCCGCTGGTCTCCAGGTGGACCGGCAGGGCACGGCCGAAGTGGGCATTGAAGGCGGCCGTCTCCTCCGCGACGACCTCCAGGGCCCGGGCCATGGCGTGGGCCAGGGCGCGGCGGAAGTCCATGTAGGCGTCCGGCAACGCCAGCGGACCTACGGTGAGGGGTCCGGCGTCCTGCCCGTCCAGCAGCCGGTAGCCGCTCGTGCGGGCCTCCCCGACGAAGGCCCGCACCGCGTCGTCGGCGTAGACCAGGACCGGCTCGAGGCTGTGGCTGAGGGTGAAGCCGTCGAGACAGACCATCACCGGCAAGCGGGCGCGCTCGGCGACTCGCACGGCCAGGATGGAGAGGTCATAGGCCTCCTGGACGGTCCCGGCGTAGAGCTGGATCCACCCCGCGTCCCGGGAGCCCATGGCGTCGGAGTGGTCGCCGTGGATGTTGAGGGGCGCCGAGAGGGCCCGGGTGGCCACGGCCATCACGATGGGGAGCCGCAGGCCGCTGGCGATGTAGAGGACCTCGTGCATCAGCGCCAGCCCCTGGGAGGAGGTGGCGGTCATGACGCGGGCGCCGGCGGCGCTGGCCCCCACGCAGGCGGAGAGGGCCGAGTGTTCCGACTCGGTGGGCACGAACTCGGTGGTCGCCTCTCCGTCGGCGAGGTACCGGGCAAAGCGCTCCACCACCTGGGTCGAGGGGGTGATGGGGTACGCCGCCACCACGTCGGGGTTGATCTGGCGCCAGGCCAGGGCCACGGCATCGTTGCCGGTGAGGCCTCGCCGCCCCACGACCGCCGGACTCATCGCGCCTCCTCGACCATGGCGATGGCGGCCGCCGAGGGGGGACACACCGCCGCGCAGACCCCGCACCCCTTGCAGTAGTCGAGGTCGATGCCCACGACCCGGCCGCCCGCCACCAGGACCGAGGAATCGGGACAGTAGAGCCAGCACAACAGGCAGTGGACGCAGCGGTCCAGGTCCAGGTGGGGACGGCGCTCCCGCCAGTCTCCCGTGAGGAAGCGTCGGCTGGTCTCCCCGGGCAGGACGGGTCCGGCGTCCAGATCCTGCCAGCGCAGCGCGGACGACTCAGCCGACCTCGTCGAGCGGCCTCCGGACATGCCTCACCTCGTCCATGGCGGCCTGCGCCGCGCGCACGTTCGCCTCGACCGTCTCGGCCGGGAACTCGCCGGCCAGCCGGTCCCGCAGCCAGCGCAGGAACACGGGCGGGTCGAACCAGGTGAAGAGCGCGACGACGGCAGCCAGCATCGGGACATTGGGGATGTCGCGCCCCAGGGCGGCGCGGGCGAGGCGGGAAGCGTCCAGGGCCACCACCCGGTCGGCCCGAACCCCGGGGAGGACCGGCCGCTGGGGCGCGTTGACGAGCACCCATGCGGCCGGGGTGATCCCTTCCCACACGGCGGGGGAGCTGACGAGGCGAGGGTCGAGGACCACGACCACGTCGGGCCGGTCGACCGGTCCGCGCTGCCTGATCGGCCACGGGCTGAGCCGAGTGAACGCCTGGACCGGCGCGCCCCGGCGCTCGGGGCCGAACTCGGGTGCCGCCTGGCCGTACCCTCCCGCGTCGATGACAGCTTCGGCCAGGAGCGTGGCGGCCGTCTTCGCCCCGTAGCCTCCCCGGCCGTGCCAGCGGATGGTCAGGAGCCGGGTGACGGGCGCCAGGGGCACCGCCACCTCGTCCGCGCTCAGCGGCACCGGCCGGCTGGCGGGGGGCGTTTCGGCGCCGGTCCGGTCCTTGCCGGTCGCGCCCTGGGCCCGGGGGCGCAGGACGAAGGTGCAACGGGGGTCTCCGCGGCTGATCCACTCCTCCTGCTCCACCTCCGCGCCGGTGAGGGCCTCCAGCACCGCCCGGGCCAGTTCGCAGGCATCTACGGGCTCCAGCGCTCTGCCGTCCAGCGGACAGACGCTGAGCCAGAGCCGGTGGCCGCCCGGCGCGGGCTCGACCGAGGCCACCTCCCCGCCGAAGAAGAGGTCGCGCACAGCGACCAGCCGGGCGGACAGGTCCGGCAGGGAACGGACGTCCGCATACCGGGCCACGATCTCCCGCAGGAGATCCCCGCTCCCCGCCGCCGGCGCCCTCACGTCCCGCCCGGTCGATGCCAGAGCCGCCAGGCACGCCGCGTACGCAGGCCCGGCGGTGCGAGGCCGCCCGGGCGAGCGTGCCATCGGCCTCATCGGCGCCGGGACCGGCGGCTGCGGCCGCCGGCGGGGGGCCGGGGGCGGGGGGCCGCCCGCGTGCGGCTCACCAGAGGAGGGCTCGGAGGCGCGACCTTCGGGTGCTCGTGGAGGTCGAGGAAGAGCTGCATGACGTCGCTGGCGCTGACGATACCAACGACGCGTCCGTTGGCGACGATGGGGATGCGACGCACCATGTGCTCGAGCATCAACCCTGCCAGCTCCTCCACGGGGGTGTCCTCCGACGCCGTGACCGGGTCGGGGGTCATCACGTCGGCCACGGTCTGCCCCGCCCGGCCGACCAGATCCACCAGGCTCACCATGCCGAGCAGCTGGCCGTCCCTGCCCACGACGGGGGCGCCGTGGATGCGGTAGCGGACCAGCATCTCCCCGGCCTCGGCCACCGACATGTCGGGGTCCAACGTGACCACATCCGTGGTCATGATGGCACGGGCGTCCATGGCTGCTCTCCTTCGAGGCCGGCGACCACCCACGGCCCCGCAGCTTCCACTGTGACGGCGCCGGGGGCGGCCCACCATCGGGCCATGACCGGATTCGCACCGGCCCCGGATCGGCGTCTCGCCCGACGACAATCGGGCCGACGCCGGATGGCCCCGGGGGCGTGGGCTGCCCAGGCTGGAGGAGAGACCAGGCGAAGCGCCGGGAGAGGGACGGCCATGCAGGTGCTGCGAGCCAGGGACGTGATGACCGCGCCGGTGATCACCGTGCGACCAGAAGCCTCGCTGGTCGAAGTGGCCCGGACGCTGGTGGGCGCTCGGATCAGCGGCGCCCCCGTGGTGGACGAGGACGGGACCCTGCTGGGGATGGTCACCGAGGCGGACCTGCTGCCCAAAGAGGCGGGCCCGGTGCACCTCCCCTCCGTGTGGGGCCTGCTGGAAGGCCTCACCCGGGAGGTGCAGGAGCAGATGCGGCGGTACCGGGGACGCACCGCTGCCGAGGTCATGACGCGGCGCGTGATCACCGCGGGGGAGGACACGCCCGTCCGGCAGCTCGCCGCCCTCATGATCCGGCACCGCATCAACCGCATCCCCATCGTGCGGGAGGGGAAGGTGGTGGGGATCGTCAGCCGCAACGACGTCCTGCGCGCCCTGGCCCGGACCGACGAGGAGCTGGCCGCCCTGGTGCGCGAGACCATCCTGCGGGACCTGTGGATCGACGCGGATGCCTTGGACATCCAGGTGCGGGACGGCGTGGTCACCATCAGGGGCCGGGTCGACCGGCGGGGGGACATCTCGCTCATCGAGTCCTACGTCCGGCGCATCGACGGCGTGGTGGACGTCGACGTCCAGGGCCTCACCTATGCCCTGGACGAGCGGGCCCTGGCGCCCTAGGGGAGGACACCATGCGGAAGACGATGGCCATCCTGCTCCTCATCGCTGCCGCCGTCGCCGTCCTGGTGCTGGCCGGTCCGGCCCGGGGGCCGCAGCCGGCGTGGCCCCCTGCGGCGACGCGCGCGTCGGCGCCGGGCGGCGAGGACATCACCCACGCTCACCATCGGGGCGTGCACTTCATGGACCTGCTGACGGGCGGCCCGCTGGCGGCCCAGGCCGCGGCCACCATCGCCGCCCAGGTCCCCTCCGCCCCGCCAGGGCCCAAGGCGAGGGTGTACAGGGAAGGCGGGAAGACCGTGCGCGAGTACACGCTGGAGATCGTGGAGAAGACCATCGACTTCGGCGGCGGCAACACCTGGACCGTGTGGACCTACAACGGCACCGTGCCCGGCCCGACGCTGCGGGCGACGGTGGGCGAGGTCCTGCGGGTCCGAGTGGTCAACCGGCACAACCGGACCCACAGCTTCCACACCCACCTGAGCCACTACCCGTTGGAGAACGATGGGTCGCAGGCCAACCTCATTAGCGGCCGAGGCCGGGGTGCCATGATCCCGCCGGGCAAGGAGTATGTCTACCAGTTCCGCCTGGAGCGGGCCGAGGCCGTCTACTACCACTGCCACGCCGCGGACAGGGAGTTTCCCATCAACCAGCACATGCTGCAGGGCCTCTACGGCATGATCATCGTCGGGGACTCCAGGGCGGCGGCCGGGCGCGAAGAGGTGTTGTTCATGGCCGAAACCTCGCGCCTGCGCCAGGGGCCCAAGGTACCGGGGTACATCATGAACGGCCGGGGAATTCCGGGCGGGGAACTCGCCCTGGAGGAGATCTTCACGGCGAAGGGCCTCCAGGGAGTCGTGGACCAGCTGGGCAAGACCGTGCCCTTCTACACGATGAAGGTCGGCGAGTCCATGAAGCTGCACGTGGTGAACATCGGAAACCTGGACCACAGCCTGCACATCCACGAGATCCCCCTGGTCTCCCTGGGCGTGCTGAACGGCCGGCCGTGGCCGGGGCAGGTGCTGCCCCTGGTGGGCGGGGCCATGGACACGCTGCTGGTCCGATTCCGCTATCCGGGTCTGTGGCTCTTCCACTGTCACGTGGTCAACCACGCGGATGCGGGCATGGTGGGCGTCTTCGTGGTGGAACCGTAAGCCCGGGGTGCATCCAGCGCGGGGGCGCGCCCACAGCCTTCGACCGGATCCTGGCCAGCCGTCTGGCAGCCGCGGCCGCAGAGGCCCTCCTGGGCGGACAGGGGGGCGTGCTCATCGGCGTGCAGGGGAGGGACCTCGTCCCGGTCCCGCTGGATCGGACGGCGGGCGTGCGGCGCAGCCTCAACCTGGACCTCTTCCGGCTGGAAGGGATCTTCTCGGTGTAGCCCGCCTGATCCGGAATCGGGTGAACGCCCGAGGCGGGTTTGGGGGCGGCGCCCGACGCGCGAGGCCCCTCCTCGGGGGTAGCGTCAGGCCTAAGAGAAGTCGAAGGGTTCCGCCCTCCCGCCGATGGACGGCGGGCGGAGGCCCATCCCGAGGGGGTGTCACTGGTGAGGGAGAAGGTGCTCATCCTGGGCCTGGCCCTGCTCGCCATGGCCCTCGTGGTCACCCTGACCGTCCGCCCGGACAGCCGGGGAGCGTCCCCGTCCGGGGACCTCCAGGCGCTGATCCAGGCCAGGCAGCTCACGCCCGAGCACGTGCGCGCGGCGCTGCAGACCTACGTGCCGCCGGGCCGGTACGACGAGTTCCTCATGTTCGCCTCGGGAGGGCAGTCCGGCCAGGTCCTGGTCTACGGGTTGCCGTCCATGCGGCTGCTGCGCGTGATCGGCGTCTTCACCCCGGAGCCCTGGCAGGGCTACGGCTTCAGCCGGGAGACGGCCGGGGTCCTGGGGACGGCGGCTGGCGACGGGGCGGGCGATGGGTCCCTCACGTGGGGGGACACGCACCACCCGGCCCTCAGCGAGACCAACGGAGTGTACGACGGGCAGTACCTGTTCATCAACGACAAGGCCAACGCCCGCGTGGCCGTCATCGACCTGCGGGACTTCGCCACCAAGCAAATCGTCCGCAACCCCAACGCCGCCAGCAACCACGGCGCGGTGGTGAGCCCCAACACGGAGTACGTGCTCGAGGCGACCCAGTACGCCGCCCCCTTCCCCTTCCGCCACGAGCCGGTCACCGAGGCCTCCTACAACACCCACTTCCGCGGGCTGGCCACGTTCTGGAAGTTCGACCGCGCCCGGGGGCGCATCGACGTCGCCGGGTCCTTCCAGATCGAGCTGCCCCCGTACTGGCAGGACCTGGCCGACTTCGGGAAGCTCGAGAGCGACGGCTGGGCGTTCATGAACTCCTTCAACACCGAACGGGCCATCGGCGGCACGCTGGACGGGCGGCCGCCCATCGAGATCGGCGCCTCCGGCCGGGACATGGACTACCTGCACATCATCCACTGGCGGAAGGCCGCCGCCCTGGTCGCCCAGGGCAAGGGGCGCGTGGTGAACGGGATCCGCGTCCTCTCCCTGAAGGAGGCGGTGGACAACGGCGTCCTCTACTTCGCCCCGCAGCCCAAGAGCCCGCACGGCAACGACGTCACGCCGCGCGGCGACTACATCGTCGTGGGGGGCAAGCTGGACCCCAACGTGACCGTCTACTCGTTCCGGATGATCCAGGAGGCCATCAGGGCCAGAGCCTTCTCGGGCCGGGATCCCTACGGCGTGCCCATCCTGGCCTTCGACCGGGTGGTGGCCGCCCAGGTGAAGGTGGGTCTGGGTCCGCTGCACACCATGTTCGACGACCGGGGCAACGCCTACACCAGCCTCTTCCTGGACAGCGCCGTCGCCAAGTGGACCCTGGGCCCCCCCTACCACCGGGGGAGCGCCGCGTGGAAGCTGGTGGACAAGCTGCCCGTGCAGTACAACATCGGTCACCTGGCCACGGTGGCGGGCGACACCACCCGGCCCGGCGGCCGGTACCTGGTGGCGCTGAACAAGTGGTCGGTGGACCAGTACCGCAACGTCGGTCCGCTCTTCCCCCAGAACCTGCAGCTGGTGGACATCAGCGGGGAGAAGATGGTCCTCCTCTCCAGCACCCCCGTCGGGCTGGCGGAGCCGCACCTGGCGCAGATCGTCCCCATGGACACCGTCAAGGCGTGGGCCGTCTACCCCGAAGTGGGCCTGAACCCCGCGACCATGCGCTCCGACCCGGCGGCCCTGAAGAAGCGCGGCGAGGCCCGCATCGTGCGCCGGGGGAAGACGGTCGAGGTGTGGATGGCCGCCATGCGGAGCCACTTCACGCCCGACCGTATCCGGGTGCGCCGGGGTGACACCGTGATCCTGCACATCACCAACATCGAGCGGGCCAAGGACGCGATCCACGGCTTCGCCATCGACCGGCACAACGTCAACCTGAGCCTCGAGCCGGGCGAGACGGAGACCGTGGTCTTCACGGCCGGCCAGGTGGGCACGTTCCCCTTCTACTGCACGGAGTTCTGCTCCGCCCTCCACCTGGAGATGGCGGGGTACCTGGAGGTCGCCCCCTAGCGGGACGCGGGGGGGGTCGGCTGTCGCCGGCTCCCGCACGACGGAAGGAGGCTCCACGGTGGCGGACGGGAGGACCCAGGCTTCGCATCGGACGGACACGCCAGCGCGGCGCACGGGCCGGGTCCTCCCGTCCCTGAGCGCCGCCCTGCTGGTGACCTCGCTCCTCCTGCCCGTCTGGCAGGTCACCCTCTACGCCCCCCAGTACCCCGGCGGCCTGCGGGCCTCCGTCTACCTGACCCGTGTGGCCGGCGACGCGGCGGAGATCAGCACCCTCAACCACTACGTCGGGCTGCCGCCGCTGGAGGGGCTGGCCGCCCTGGAGCGGCGCCTCGCGCTGCCCCTGGTGGCCGCCATGGCCGCCGCGGTGGCCATCTCCGCGACGTGGCGGGGAGCCGTGCGGGTCCTGCTCCAGGTCCCCGCGATCCTCTTCCCCGTCGGCGTGGCCGCCGACCTGACCCTCTGGCTGTGGCGGATGGGGCATGCCATCGACCCCCACGCCCCCATCCGCATCGAGCCCTTCATGCCGCCGCTCGTCGGACGGGGCCAGGTCATGCAGTTCGCCACCCACGCCACCTTCGGGCCCGGCTTCGCGGCCGCCGTGGCCGCCGCCGCGCTCCTCCTGGTGGACATGGCCCTGCAGCGTCGGAACCGCACCGCGAGCCAGCCGAGCCTCCCTCCGGCGGCCAGGCGCCCCTCGTGGCAGGAGGCCCGATGACCAGGCGGGCCCCCCTCCTCCTGATCACCGCCCTGGCCGCCCTCCTGGCGCCTGCGGCGGTGGTGGCCGGACGGCCGGCCGCGACCCTCCAGGCCCGGATCGACGCGGCGCCCCCCGGCGGCGAGGTGCTGGTGGCCGGAGTCCACCGCGGCGGCGTGGTCATCCGCAAGCCGCTGCGCCTGGTGGGGGCCCCGGGAGCGGTGATCGACGGGGAGGGGCGAGGCACGGTGGTCCGCGTCACCGCGCCGGGCGTGGTCCTCAGCCGCCTGACGCTCCGCCGCAGCGGCGCCGACCTCAACACCGAGGACGCCGGGGTGCTGGTGACCGCCCCCCAGGCGCTCCTGGAGGACGTGAGGCTGGAACAGGTCCTCTTCGGGCTGAACCTCAAGCGGGCGCACGGCGCCGTGGTCCGTCGAGTGGCGATGACCGGCATGGACCTGCCGCTGAGCCGCCGCGGAGACGCCGTGCGCCTGTGGGACAGTGACCGCGTCACCCTGAGCGCGGTGCGGGTCCGCCGGCTGCGGGACATCCTCATCTGGTTCTCCGACCATTCGGTGCTCCACGACGCCGAGGTGCGGGAGTCCCGCTACGGGGTGCACCTGATGTACGCGGACGGCTTCCGGCTCCTCGACAGCCGTTTCGAGGCCAACGCCGTCGGCGGCTACGTCATGTACAGCACCGGCGTCCGCATCGAGGGGAACCGGTTCCTGCGCCATCGCGGGTCCACCGGGGTGGGGCTGGCGCTCAAGGAGTCCGACGGGGTCGCCGTTCGCCGCAATCTGCTGGCGGGCAACCAGGTGGGGCTCTATGTCGATGGCACGCCGCGGGTGGAGACGGCCGGGGGCGAGATCACCGACAACGTCATCAGCGGGAACGGCACGGGCCTCCTCCTGCTCGCCAATGCGGCCGGCAACGTCATCGCCGGCAACGTCTTCGAGGCCAACGCCCGGCACGTCGCCGTGACCGGCGGACGGACGCCCGCCACGGTGTGGACACGGGGAGGACGGGGCAACTACTGGGACGACTACGTGGGGCTCGACGGCGACGGGGACGGGGTGGGCGACCTCCCCTACCGGGCGCGGGAGTGGTTCGAAGGGCTCGAGGACCGGGTGCTGGCCGCGCGGCTCCTCCAGGGGAGCCTGGCCGTGCCCGCCCTCGACTTCGCCGCCCGGCTCTTCCCCGTCTTCGCTCCGCAGGTGGTGGTCGAGGACCCGCACCCCCTCACCCGGGTCTCCCTCCCGGCGGAGATGACGGGCGGACGGGGATCTCCGACATTCGCCGCCGTGGCCCTGGGGCTCACGGCGGTCGGGGCCGCCCTTTTGATCCCGGCCGGCCGCACCGGCCGCGCCGCCCGGGCCCTCCACCGGAGCGGTCGGCGATGATCGCCCTCACCGAGGTCACCGTGCGCCTGGGCGGCCGACGCGTCCTGGACCGCGTCACGCTGACCGTAGCCCCGGGCGAACGGGTGGCCCTCATCGGCCCCAACGGCGCCGGCAAGACCACGCTCCTGCGGGCCGCGGTAGGCCTCGTCCCCTTCGAGGGCCGGGTGACCATCGACGGCCGGGACCTGCGCCAGGCGCCGGCGGCGGCCCGGGCGCTCGTCGGCTATGTCCCCCAGGTGCCCGGCCTCCCCGCGCACGCGTCGGCGGCAGACGTGGTAGCCCTCTTCCAGGAGCTGCGGGGGGTGCCCCCTGATCCGCTGACCGTCCTCCAGGAGGTGGGCCTGGAGGGAGCGGCAGCCCGACCCATCGGGACGCTGTCCGGGGGAATGGTCCGCCGGCTGGCGCTGGCACTGGCCCGCCTGGGCGATCCGCCGTGCCTCCTGCTCGACGAGCCTACCAGCCACCTCGACCGGGAAGGTGAGGAGCTGGTGCGGCGCTGGCTGGCCGACGCCCGCACCGAAGGCCGCACGGTGGTCCTGGCCACCCACCACCTCGACGGGCTGGAAACCCTGGTGGATCGGGTGGCGCTGCTGGAGGAGGGCCGAGTCGTCGCCCAGACGGACGTCGGGGCGCTGCGCCACCGTCGGGCCTTCGACCTCCTCGTCACGCCGCCCTTGCCGACCGACCTGCCTGCCGGCGTCCTCCCGCTGCCGTCCGCGAACGGCGCGCTGCGCCTTCGGGTGCCGCGGGACGTGCTCGGCGAGACGGTACGGCTGCTCGGGGACCGGGTCGTGAGCGTCCGGGAGGTGCCGGTGGAGATGCTCCTCCGCGAGGCGGACCGGTGAGGGAGGTCCTCGTGCTCGCCCGCTGGGACGGGCGCGCCCTGCTGCGCGACCGGTGGTTCGGCGTGCTGGCGGGAGCCTTCGCCCTCCTCACGCTCACCGCCGCCGCAGCTGCGCTCGGCGCCGCCGACATCGCCGGCGTCTCCTCCTTCGACCGCGTGGCGGCGACGCTGGTCCACCTGGCCGCGCTCCTGGTCCCGCTCATCGGGCTGACCGTGGGGGCGGTCTGGCTGGCGCAGGACCGGGAGAGCGGTGTGCTCGAGCTCCTGCTCGCCCAGCCCGTGGACGCGCCGACGGTGTTCACCGGGAAGGCCCTGGGCGTCGCCCGGACCGTGATCGCGGGGCTCCTGGCCGGGTACGGCGTCGCGGGGACCATGCTGGCCCTGCGGGTGGGAGTCGACCGGCTGCCCGCATTCCTCTGGGTGGTCGGGCTCTCGGCCCTGCTGGCGCTGGCCACCCTGGCCGTGGGCTTCGCCATCTCGGCGGGGGCACCGACCCGCAGCCGGGCGCTGGGGTGGGCCCTGCTGGTCTGGCTGAGCCTGGTCGTGCTCAGCGACCTGGGGATCCTGGCCACGGCGCTCATCCTCCGGCTCCCCGTGACCGTGGTCCTCGCTCTCGGCGTCCTGAACCCGGTGAGCGCCTTCCGGCTGGCCAGCATCCTGGCCATCAGCGGGTCGAGCGACCTGGCGGGCGCCGTGGGGCTCTATGCCGCGGAGCGCCTGGGGGCGGGAGCGCTCACTGCGCTCCTCATGCTGGTCCTCCTGCTCTGGACCGTCGCGGCGTTCCTGCTGGGGCGGCTGCGGTTCGTGCGCGGGAGCGTGCTGTGATGCCGGCCGGTGGGCGAGGCCTGCTGGCCGTCCTCC